>OGCI01000112.1_pt1 | contig 100041 bp, 72 predicted proteins | sample 1570021 | NCBI WGS metagenome assembly OGCI01 (sample SAMN06264664, study PRJEB24512) | hot springs metagenome | isolation source: Hot spring water | place: South Africa: Tshipise | collected 2015-06-21
GCCGCGCCGCCGACCGTCGTCATCCCCCCTGACCGACCCGCCGCGCCGCCGACCGTCGTCATCCCCCCTGACCGACCTGCCGCGCCGCCGCCAACGACCGTTATCCCACCTGAGCGGCCTGCTACTCAGCCCACGCCGCCAATCATTCCACCCACACCGAGCGCAAGCGCGCCACCAGACCCTTTTATGCCACCGTCATCGGGGTATGGTCAACCGGGTAGCAACATCCCCTCTTACATCCCGCCAGCGCCACCGATTTCAAACAGTCAACCTAACCGGAAGCTGATCTGGGGGCTGTTAGGTGGAATTGGGTGTTTGCTAATCATCCTGGTCGCAGCCTGTGGCTTTATTCTGGTCGCACTGTATACAACCGCTACCAATGAGGTAACCAGCGTCTTTTCTACACCTGCGGTGAATGAAGGCGGAGGCGGAGCCGTCGTATCAGGCATTGGTGGAACGGAGCTGCTGCGCGACGATTTTGATAACCCCACAACAAGCAGCCTGGGTGTTCGTAATGACAGCAGCTCAAGCTATTCCTTTGAACAGGGAAGCTACGTGATCGAGGTCAAGGAGCCAGAATTGCTGGTGTGGGCATTGATTGAAGGTAACTATCGGGATGTCGTGATTGAGACCAGTTACTCAACGCCACTTAACGCGCCAAATCTGGCTGCCGGACTGATCTTCCACTATCAGGATGAAGATAACTTTTACCTGTTTAGTGTCTCGAATGACGGTTACTATGCGCTTGAGCTGCTCGAGAACAACCAGTGGATCACACTGATCGACTGGACGCAACATAATGCGATTGCAGCGGAGAGTAATCGACTGCGGGTTGAATTGAGCGGCGATCAAATCACGCTTTTCGTTAATGACCGCCGGCTAGAGCAAACCCGCGATCCAACTTTCACTCGCGGTGAAGTGGGGTTGGCAGTAACGAGTTTCGATGAAGGTGGAGCGGTTGTGCGTTACGATGAGATCATTGTGCGACAGCGCTGATCTTGTGGCACACCGACGATAGATTGCATTCGCTGCCTCCTTTCCCACGTTGCGCGAGGGGAGGCAGCGTGTATTTCTCTCGCTCTGGTCAGTATGTTCCCCATAGAGGCGCGGCACTACCGCGCCCATCCCCCCTCTACCTCCGTAAAGACTGCACTGCCGCGCCATCCCCACTACCGCGCTGCCCCGCCCGACACTCACGAAGGTACCCCTCTCGTCGCAGCGCGATAACCCTGGAAGCGCTTTCACGGTTTTGTGCAAGTGATTCGCGCTTTTTGACAAGCCAGCCGCTCCTTCTTTCGATACGATAAGCGTAGTTGGAAGCGTTCCCAGTCAGTGGCGGCAAGGCATATGAACATCACTCTTGATGACATCGCCCGGCGAGCCGGAGTCTCTCGCTCGACTGCATCGCGGGTACTCAATAATCACCCTCACGTCAACCCGGCAGTGCGTGAGCGAGTCTGGCAGGCGATCCGTGACACCAATTATCAGCCCAACCATCCGGCTCGTTCGCTGGCCAGCCGCCGCTCACAGGTGATCGGGATCGTCATTCCCCAACCGATTAATGCATTATTCGCCGATCCCTACTTCCCGCTCTTGATTGAAGGTATTGCGCAGATCTGCAACGAACGTCAGTTCTCAATCATGCTGGAGCTGGCTACTACTACCACAACCGATGGCAACCCCTATCGTCTGATCGGTCAACGCGGGTTTCTCGATGGCGCGATTGTTGCGTCAGCCGTCGAAGACGAGTTTCTTTTGCAGTGGTTGACGCGCGAGACGATACCGGTTGTGGTAGTAGGACGCATTACGTCGCATACTTCCATTCCCTACGTCGATGTTGATAATCGCTACGGCGCGCAGAAGATGATCGAACATCTGCTCGAGCAGGGGTACCGGCGAATTGCGACGATCACCGGCCCGATGAACATTGTGGCCGGGCGCGACCGCTTTGCCGGTTACTGCGATGCGCTGACGGCTGCCGGATTGCCGGTAGTGCATGAACTGGTGATTGAGGGAAATTTTAGCGAGCAGAGTGGGTACAACGCAATGCGGACACTCTTGCAGTGCGATCCGCTTCCTGATGCGGTCTTTGCCGCCAGTGACATGATGGCTCTGGGCGCGTTGAAAGCCGCGCGCGCCGCCGGATTAGATGTCCCTACTGATCTGGCGCTTACCGGCTTTGATGATATTCCACTGGCTGCCGCAATGACCCCGCCACTTACTACAGTGCGCCAGCCGATTGGCGAATTGGGCCAGAGCGCAGCCCGATTGCTGCTCGATTGGATCTCGTCCGCTGCCACGCAACCGGCAGTTCAGCAGGTAGTTTTGCCCACTGAATTGATTGTGCGCGACAGTTGTACTCGATCCTGGTGAAAGGAGGTGATGACGGCAGCTTCTCTACCCACATTTCAACGGCAGGTTTGATAACAATGGTGTAGCTGTTCCAGAGGAGGAGACGCGATGAAATCGTTCAAATTCACACTCCTGGGCCTGATGCTCATGTTTGCCACCCTGATCACTGCTTGCGGTAGCGGAACGACAACCCCATCTGCCCAACCAACCAGTGCGCCTGCGCCAACCGAGGCCGCTCAGGTACGTCAGCCAACCCAGGCGCCGGCACCGGCGCAAACTGATCGTATCAAGGTGCGCTGGTTCGTTGGTCTGGGGGCCGGTTCTGATGAGGGCGCTATTCCAGCCCAGAACGCCTTCGTTGAACGCTTTAATGCCAGCCAGGATAAGATCGAACTGGTGATCGAGATTGTCGATAACAATGTCGCTTACGATACGCTGGCCACTCAGATTGCTGCCGGTAACGCTCCCTGCCTGGTTGGTCCGGTCGGTATTCGCGGTCGTGACAGCTTCAAAGGCGCGTGGCTTGACTTGCAGCCGCTGATCGACAAATACAACTATGATCTGAGCGACTTTGACCCCAATCTGGTCAAGTTCTATCAGGTGAAAGAAGAGGGTCAGCTTGGCATTCCGTTCGCGATCTTCCCCTCATTCATCATCTACAACAAGGATCTGTTCGACGAAGCGGGCCTGCCCTATCCACCAGCCACCCATGGCGCGCCGTGGGTCGATGAAAACGGGGTTGAGCGACCGTGGAACATGGAAACCCTCACCGAACTGGCAAAGAAGCTGACCGTCGATGTCAATGGGAACGATGCTACTTCGCCTGATTTCGACCCGGAAAAGATCGTGCAGTTCGGTTGGATGAACCAGTGGACCGACCCGCGCGGCATTGGCACCTTCTTTGGCGCCGGCTCGCTGGTTGACGAGAATGGCAACGCTCAGATTCCTGACCATTGGAAGGCGGCCTGGAAGTGGACTTACGATGGCTGGTGGAAAGACTGGTTCATTCCGAATGGCCCTTACGGTGGCGCAGACTTCCTGCAAGGACCCGGTGGCCCCTTCTCGTCCGGTAATCTGGCAATGATCCACATTCATATGTGGTACGTCGCGCCGTGGGCATTGGGGAATGTTGACTTCGATTGGAATCTGGCTGCCACTCCCAGCTACAACGGCACTATCACGGCCAAGATGCATGCCGACACCTTCGGTATCCTCAAAGGGTGCCCCTATCCCGATGCTGCATTCGAAGTGCTCACCTACATGCTGAGCGCCGAGCACGTTAATGAACTGCTCACGATTTACGGTGGCATGCCGGCCCGCCTGTCATTGCAGAATGACTACTTCCAGCAGTACAATCAGACCGCCTTCCCCAACAAGAGTGATCTCAACTGGAACGTAGTGGTCGAAGCGATGGCATATGCCGATAATCCCAATCACGAAAGCTGGATGCCTAGCTTCCAGGAAACAACTGACCGCTACAACGAATTCTGGAACTATCTGGCGAATACACCTGACGCCGACTTCGAGGCTGAAGTCGCCAGGCTGAAGGACGATTTGCAGAAGATTTTTGACGCAGCAAACAAGTAGGAGCAATGACCGATCGGCAGCCCTGCGCCGTTTACACAGGGCTGCCGATTGACAAGGAGGTCGGCGATGGCGCCTTTACCAGAATTCGGTGGCATCCTCCGGCGCGGTTTAGCCAAACCGCAGCGACGAAAACTGAGCAAGCTAGAAAAGAAAGAGATCAGTTGGGGACTATTCTTTATCAGCCCGTGGATGATCGGATTTCTTCTCTTCTATTTGCTGCCGATGATTGCGTCGTTTGGCTTTTCGCTCTACGATTTCAATCCGGCTGTCCCTGATCAGGCTCGCTTTGTCGGTTTAGCCAACTGGGAACGCGCTCTGTTCAATGATCAAGAGGTCTGGCTCTCGTTGGGCCGAACCATCCACTTTGCGGCCATTTCGTTGCCGATTTCGCTCCTGTTTGCGCTCTTTCTGGCCGTTTTGCTCAATTCTGAGCATGTGCTGGGCAAAAGTGTGTACCGCACCCTCTTCTACATGCCGACGATGATCCCATTGGTGGCTACTGTCTTGATATGGAATGGAGTGCTGAACGATCAGACAGGTTGGATTAACGTTATCATCGAGCGGCTGACCGGGATTCGGGCCACCGGCACGCAGGGCTTGCGCTGGCTGGCCGACCCTAATCTGGTCTACTACGCCTACACAATGTTTGGATTGTGGGGTGTTGGGAATGCGATGATCATCTTTCTGGCCGGCCTGCAAGGCGTGCCTACCGAACTGTACGAAGCAGCTCAAATCGACGGCGCCAACTGGTTCCACCGCCTCTTCTTCATCACCATTCCGTTGATCACACCGGTGATCTTCTACCAGCTTGTGTTGGGAGTGATCGGTTCGCTGCAATATTTTCTGGCCCCCTTTGTGCTCAACGGCGGCACCGGTTTCCCTGAGGGCATGACCCGGTTTTTCATGATCTACTTCTACAAGCAGTCGTTTACCTTCTTCAATATGGGCTATGGCGCAACGCTGGCATGGTTGATGCTGTTCATCGCCATGGTGATCACGATTGTCCTCTTTGGCACCTCGCGGTTCTGGGTCTTCTACGCAGGGGAGGAACGGTGATGGTACACGCTCAACGCATGTTCGGTGGCGGCCTGCGCAAGTCAACCCAGGTCTTGATTGCTCGCATTACGCTCACCAGTCTGACTCTGGCGATCCTCGGCTTGTTTCTCATCCCGATGGTGTATGGCATCACCACGGCGATGAAGACCGATATTCAGATCTCCAGACCCGGCGCGCCGTGGTGGCCGGCCAGCACCCGCACATTCACTTATGAAGGCAAGGCGTATGAGGTCTATCTCGTGCCGATTGATGGCACAATCCGCGAGCTGGCTCTCTACCGTCCTGGTCGCCAGAGCAGTCTGTTTATCGATCCGGAAAATCCTGATGCCGGGCCGATTGAGTGGCAAGGCCAGTGGCGACAACTCGAACGGGCCTGGACGCTCGACATTCAGTGGGCCAATTTCACCCGGGCCTGGAATACGATCAATTTCCCCAACCTGCTGCGCAATACGCTGATGTACGCTGGCATTACTACCTTTGGCGCAGTGCTGTCAGCGGCGTTGGTGGCCTATGGCTTCGCTCGTTTCCGCATTCCCGGCAAGAACATTCTCTTTATGATTATGCTTTCGACGGTAATTTTGCCTGGAGCGGTGACTCTCATCCCCACCTACTTCGTCTTCCTGCGCATCGGCTGGGTCGGCACGTGGCTACCGCTGATCGTACCGGCTTTCTTTTCTTGGGGAACGAATGTCTTTCTGCTCCGTCAGTTCTTCCTTTCCATCCCACGTGATCTGGAAGAGGCGGCGATGATCGATGGCGCCAGCCCGATTCGGATCTTCTTCTCGATTATCCTGCCCATGTCGCGCCCGGCGCTGACGGCAGTCGCCCTGTTTCACTTCTTCTGGGCCTGGAACGATTTCTTTGGCCCGTTGATCTACCTGGCCGGCAATCCAGATCTGTATCCGATTACCGTTGGTCTCACCGCATTTAACAACCTCTACTCGCAATCGACCAATCTCATCCAGGCCGCGTCGCTGATTTCGGCAGTGATTCCGATTGTGGTCTTCTTCTTCGCGCAACGGATCTTCCTGGAAGGGGTTGTCATCAGTAACCTGGAGAAGTAGGCGAGCTATGCGATGGCGACTGCTCTGCCTGATCGGATTGGGGTTGTTCATTGTCGGCGCTTGTGGAGCGCCTGCCGCGCCTCCAATTGCAACCGCAGTGGTCAATCAGGCTGCCACGATGTCGATTGCCGAACGGGTTGAGGCACTCTTGCAGCGAATGACCCTGGCCGAAAAGATCGGGCAAATGACCTTGATCGAGAAGAATAGCCTGACTCCCGATCAGGTGCGGGAACTGGCGATCGGTGGCATACTCAGTGGCGGAGGTGGTTACCCAACCACCGAAAATTCACCGCAAGCCTGGGCAGCGATGGTGAACACCTTTCAGCAGGCTGCGCTTGAAAGTCGACTCGGCATTCCGATCATCTATGGCGCCGATGGCGTTCACGGGCATAACAATCTCTATGGCGCGGTAATTTTTCCGCACAATATCGGGTTGGGGGCCGCCAATGATCCATTGCTGATGGAGCAAATCGGACGGGTGACCGCGATTGAAATGGCAGCCACCGGCGTCTTGTGGAATTATGCGCCCGGGGTGATGGTGCCGCAAGATGTGCGATGGGGCCGCGCTTACGAAGGGTATGCCGAGCGGCCCGACCACGTGGCAACGCTGGCCAGCGCCTTTCTACGCGGGTTGCAGGCTGCCGATGTGGTGGCGCCGCAACGGGTGATCGGCACTCCCAAGCACTTTCTGGGCGATGGCGGCACAGCCTGGGGATCGTCGAAGACCGAAAACTATGCGCTTGATCAGGGAGAAACCATCGGTGATGAGGCATGGCTGCGGGCAGTGCATCTCCCCCCGTACCAGGCAGTGATCGATGCAGGAGCGCAGGTAGTCATGGCCTCCTATTCGAGCTGGCAGGGAACAAAGATGCACGCCAGCTCTTACTGGCTGACCGAAGTGCTCAAGGGCGAAATGGGGTTCACCGGCTTTATCGTCTCTGACTGGGCCGCGATTGATCAGATCGACCCTGATTATTATCGCGCAGTTGTGACCGCAATTAATGCCGGCATCGATATGAACATGGTTCCCTACGATGCCCGGCGCTTTATCGATACGCTGACCCGAGCAGTTCAGGCCGGTGAAGTGAGCGAGGAGCGGATCAATGACGCAGTGCGACGGATTCTCACCGTCAAGATGACGATGGGACTCTTTGAACATCCCTTCGCTGCGACCGAATTGATCGGGCAGATCGGCAGCCCCGCTCACCGCGAGCTAGCGCGCACAGCCGTGGCTAAATCGCTCGTCTTGTTGAAGAATGAGCAGCAGTTGCTCCCGCTCGCCAAATCGATCCCACACCTTTTCATCGGGGGCCAGGCGGCCAATGACCCCGGTATGCAGGCTGGCGGCTGGACAATTGAATGGCAGGGCAAAACCGGCCCGATTATTCCGGCGACGACGATTCTGGAAGGCATTCAGGCCGCCGTTGCGCCGCAGACGGTGGTGGAATATGACCGCTACGGGCGGTTTAGCGGTGATCCAGGCGCCGATGATGCGGTTTGCATCGCGGTCGTGGGCGAATTACCCTACGCGGAAGGCCGGGGCGATAGCGCTCAACTTAGCCTGCCACCAACTGAACAGCGCGCGTTGCAGCGAATGGAAGAAGCCTGCGCGCGCCTGGTGGTTGTGCTGGTCACCGGTAGACCATTGCTGATCACCGATTCGTTGCCGAAATGGGATGCGCTGGTTGTAGCCTGGCTGCCGGGGAGTGAGGGGGCCGGCGTTGCCGATGTGTTGTTTGGAGATCGCCCGTTTACCGGCAGACTGCCAGTGACCTGGCCACGCAGTCTCGATCAGCTCCCACTGGGGAGCGGCACCGGCGAGCCGCTCTTTCCGTATGGGTTTGGCTTGCAACCGTAGGGCAGGATTGCCCGGAGCGCTGCGCCAGAGTACCCGATCGAGTACCCCTCATGTTTCCGCTAGACGAGGGGATCGATGCTCAGGTGATAGACGAAGTGCTGTCATTGAACGCCTTGCCGCCGAACTTGATCTGATCAGCACAGGGAGAAGGTGAAGGACTGTGAGAGTACGTATGACCGAACGGATTATCCGTCGCTGCTGCCAGTGCTGGTTGGCGCTCCTGGCGCTGACCGGATGCACAACGACGCCTGCGGCGTCGATTGCCCCCGAACCTCAACCAACTCCATCGCCGTGGACGTTGGTTTGGAGTGATGAATTTGACGGCGAGACTCTCAATCCACGAAACTGGTTGTTTGACAAGGGCGCTGGCGGTTGGGGAAACAACGAATGGCAATTCTACACCGACCGGCCAGAAAACATTCGGATTGAGAACGGTGTCTTGATCATTGAAGCGCGTAAGGAGGAATACCTGGCCTGGGAATACACCTCAGCCCGTATCAAAACCCACTACCTGCACTCGTGGGCGTATGGGCGGATCGAGGCGCGGATCAAGTTACCGCCCGGAGGCAAGGGTATCTGGCCTGCCTTCTGGATGTTAGGCGAGAACATTGCCACAGCCCGCTGGCCGGCGTGTGGCGAGATCGACATCATGGAGAACATCGGTAATCCAACGGTTGTTTACGGCACCGTACACGGGCCAGGCTATTCTGGCGGCAATGCCATCTCGCAATCGTTTACCAGCCCGGTCTCGCTGGCCGATAATTTCCACCTTTACGCGGTGGAATGGGAAGCCGACGAAATTCGCTGGTACGTCGATGATCAACTCTACCACACCGTTCGGCGTGATCAAACGCCAGGCGAGTGGGTCTTCGATCATCCCTTCTTTATCTTGATCAATCTGGCGGTTGGCGGGAACTGGCCGGGGTATCCCGACGAGACAACCGTCTTTCCGCAACAGCTTCAGATCGACTACGTGCGGGTCTATCAGCAGAGCTAATCAGGCCGGAGGGAGCTGACGGTTTTCCGCACCTCACCTCCAGTCAGGTCAATTTGCAAGAGTTGGTCAAGTCATCACGCAGAGCACAGGTAAAGGACACAGTATGCTTCATCATGACACCGAAACAATCGACTCCCTGCTCACCCAACTAACCATCGAGGAGAAGATCGCGCTGATCGCCGGCGCTGATGCCTGGCACACCGTTGCCATCCCACGCCTGGGCATACCGGCCATCAAAGTCACCGATGGCCCCAATGGCGCCCGCGGTGTGAGCCGCAACGGCGCCCATACCTCGGCCTGCTTCCCGATTGGGGTGGCAATGGGAGCGACGTGGAATCCGTCCCTGGTGCGTCAGATCGGCGAAGCGCTGGCCGAAGAGACCAGAGACAAAGGCGCGCATATCTTGCTCGCGCCGACGGTCAACATCCATCGCTCACCGCTGGCGGGACGCAACTTTGAGTGCTTCTCGGAAGATCCCTACCTGACCGGCACTATGGCAATTGCGTACATCACCGGGTTGCAAAGTCGTGGCGTTGGCGCATGCATCAAACATTTCGTCTGCAACGACTCAGAATTCGAGCGGTTTAGCATCAGCTCTGATGTCGGTGAACGACCGCTGCGAGAAATCTATCTGCGCCCATTCGAGATGGCAATTCGGCAAGCCAAACCCTGGACAATCATGTCGGCTTACAACCGGATCAACGGCGTCTGGGCCAGCGAAAACCACCGGCTCCTGGTCGAGATTCTCAAAGGTGAATGGCAATTCGATGGCCTGGTGATGTCTGACTGGTACGGAACGTACAGCGAGCGCGCAATCAGCAACGGTCTCGATCTTGAGATGCCGGGGCCGGCGCGCTGGCTCAGCCGGGAACGGGTACTGGCAGCGCTTGAGCGCGGCGAGTTGCGTGAAGCCGAGCTTGATGACAAGGTACGCCGACTGTTGCGCGCGATCGAGCGGGTAGGCGGCTTTGAACGGCCAGCGCCTGCTGCTGAACAGGCCAATGATCGGCCCGAACACCGCGCGCTGATCCGCCGCGCTGGTGTCGAGTCAATCGTGCTGCTGAAGAACCAGGCCAATCTCTTGCCCCTCCAGACCGAACGGCTCCAAACCATTGCCGTGATCGGAGCTAACGCGCATTGGGCAGCGATTATGGGTGGTGGTAGCTCGGAAGTTGCGCCGCACTACGTGGTAACGCCCTTGCAGGGTATTCGCAATCGCGCCGGCAGTCATTGTCGCGTTGAGTATGCCATCGGCACGCCTATCTTCCGCCGCTTACCTCATCTGGATCCGGCCTGGCTGCAATTACCTGATAGTGATCGAAGCGGGGTACAGCTCGATTACTTCGCCGATCTGGATTTCGATAGCGCGCCACTGCGCACCGATACGCTGAATACCCTGGAAGCAAGCTGGTTTGGCGATCGGATTGAATATCTAGACCTTACCACCTTTGCCACCAGACTAAGCTGCGATCTGTTGCCACCGCATACCGGAACTTACCAGTTGGGGTTGTCGTGTATCGGCCAGGCTCGCATCTGGCTCGATGGCGAACTGGCGCTTGATCGGTGGCACAAAGAGGTTATGGATGGCAACGAACAGCGCCAGACGATCACGCTGGAAGCTGGACGCCGTTACCGGCTGGTCGTCGAATTTCGCTGGCCGGTTGCCGGTAACTGGCGAGGGCTGCAAGTGGGGCTATGGCCGGAAAGCGACCGCGACCCGATTGAAGAGGCTGTCGAACTGGCCAGCCGGAGCGATGTGGCGATTGTCTTTGCCGGTCTGACCAAGGAATGGGAGAGCGAAGGCTTCGATCGCAGCGATATGGAGCTGCCAGGACGGCAGAACGAATTGATTCGACGGGTAGCGGCAGCCAATCCCCGCACAATCGTTGCGCTCAACGCCGGCTCACCGCTCAGCATGCCGTGGCTTAATGACGTTGGGGCCGTGGTACTGGCGTGGTACGGCGGTCAAGAGGCTGGCAACGCCATTGCCGACGTACTGTTTGGCGATGCCGATCCGGGTGGACGCCTGCCGACCACCTTCCCCAGGCGGCTGGCCGACAACCCGGCCTATATCAACTATCCTGGCGAAAACGGTCACGTGTTGTACGGCGAAGGGTTATTTGTTGGCTACCGTTACTACGACCGGAAAGGAATTGAACCGCTCTTCCCGTTTGGCTTCGGACTGAGTTACACCGACTTCGCATACAGCAACCTGCGCCTCTCAGCCAACGCTATGCGCGCCGACGAAACGATCACCGTCAGCGTTGATGTCACCAACAAGGGAACGCGCGCCGGGATGGAGGTGGTACAGCTCTACATTCACGACCAGGCAGCCCGGTTGATGCGACCCGACAAAGAACTGAAAGGCTTTTCCAAAGTAGCCCTACAGCCAGGTGAGACAACGACCATCACCTTTACGATTGACCGACAGGCGCTCAGCTACTACGATCCGGCGGCGCCGGGTTGGGTGGCCGAACCGGGTGGGTTTACCGTTCTGATCGGTCGCTCAGCGGCTGACATTCGGTTGCAAGCGCAGTTTGAATTACTGAGCAGCGAATGAGCGATAGACACTGGTGAACGCTAAACACGACAACCGTGGGGCGAATCATTGCCTGTTCGCCTCGCGGTTGTCATATCGACCACTCCACAGAACAGAACGGTGTTCCCGTTAGCAAGATGAATGTCCGGCGGCGAGCAACTGGAACACGGGAATATCACTCGCTCCAAATGGTATCAGTTATTGAGCAGGGTATGCCATCAACATGCAGGAAGCTTCTATACTGGCGGCCAGGGCACATGGGGGCCAGGGCCGGGAGGCGGGTAGCGACCGGTTTCCAGCAGATGGTTGAGGCGGCGGCGCAATGCCCGCACCTCAGCTCGATCGAGCAGGGTATAGAGTACGTTACTCAATTGCGGATTCTGATCGAGCTGCTGGCGAAAGCTGGCAAAAGCAGCCATAACCTCATCGGGCAGCGGCTCGCCGACAAAATCCCAGAGCACGGTACGCAATTTTGGTTCGACATGGAAACAGATGCCGTGATCGATAGCCCATAAGCGGCCATCACGCCCTTGCAGGCAATGACCACTCTTGCGGTCGGCATTATTAACCAGGCAATCAAACGCGCAAAGTTGCCGAATCTCCTGTTCGTAACCGCCCTGTTTCAACATGGTAAAGAGATGCACTTCTTCATCATTATCGATGAAGAGCTGCACCATACCAATCCCATAAGGCCCGTCGCGCACCACGGTAGGAGGCACCAGGTGAAAGCCAAGCGCCTCACTCACCACGTAGGCCGCAGCTTCGCGCCGGTAGAGAGTACCACGGGGGAAATCCCACAACGGGCGCTCACCGCGCTGCGGTTTATAGACCGCCAGCAGATGCAGATCTTCGTGGACAACACTGGTGAGCAGGGTGTAGTTACTGCTATACGGCATTGCTGCTTCGACGCTCATCTCACCCTGGGCCAGCGCTGTCAATACGCGAGCGACGCTCAATTCGTGCGAGTCATGCGAGTGGCTGCGCTCCATACCATTTCCTTGCCGTAACGGAGACTGACACCGACACGCAACACTGACCAAAATACCGCAATGAGCAGCGCTGCTCTGGCGATCTGTCAACCCGGCGCGCGTCTCGCGATCACATCAACTGTAGACCGGACCGTGACCGTTGCGGTGCGGGCAGAAATGGCCGCTCGGGTCAATCGGGCGACCACAATTTCCACAGATTGGACGACCGGCAGCGACAACTCGCTCAGCATGGATGCTGAGCGCCTTCATCTGTTCGCGGGTAGCGGAAAAGCGTGCCGACAATGGCTCGTCGTCGCCTTCTGGCATCCCTTGCGCCAGTAATACCACCCGATCGCGCTCACTATCGTATCCTAACCCCAACTGGTAAATACGAAATTCTGGTTCGAGCGGCTCTTCGAGACTCATATCGGTCACCAGCAAATCGTCAGACGTAGCCAGCCGCGGGTTGCGCTCGCCAATCGTCTCGAGCAATCGGTTGATTGCGTTAGCCAGCTCGCGAATCTGTTCCTTCTCGGCCAGTAAGGTCACCAACCGGCTACCACGTCGGGCCTGCAGGTAAAAGACGCGCCGACCGCGCGGCCCGACTGCGCCGGCAGTAATCCGATGCACCGATTCCAGATCAAACGTAAACTCTGCCATGGTACTACTGAGCCTCCGTCGACAACGGGGACACTGGCGCCGGTTCCGCTGGCGCGGCAGGTGGTTTGGGGCGGAGGTGGGCCAGCGACCCGGTCTCATTGTAGGCTAACAGGCGTGGACCCATCGGCTCAAAGGCAATAGCACTCAATGAGCACGGATTGATCACCAGCCGCTGAAACAGGTCAATATGCATGCCAATATAGTATGCCAGCGCCAACCGGATCAAATCAGCGTGCGATACAACTGCAATCATCTCACCCTGATGGCGCGCGCGCAATTGATCAAGCGCGCTCACCATCCGCATTTGCGCTTCACCTAAGGTCTCGCCATTGGGGAAACGAGTGCCACTGGGATAGTGTTGCACTCCAGGCCACAACTCGTGCTTATAAAGGTCTTTCAGCTCAGCTCCCTCCCATTCACCGTAACGCACCTCACCGAGCTGCTCGACGATGCGCAACGGCAGACCACGCGGTTCGGCAATCGCGCGCGCCGTTTCCACACAACGGTCAAGCGGACTCGTGTACAGCGCCGTAATCGGCAAATCGCCGAGCCGTTCGCTGAGCGCTGCCGCCTGTCGCCGGCCCTCTTCGCTGAGATGAACACCCGGTAGCCAGCCGGCCAGCCGGCCATGCACCCAGTCGTTCATACCGTGGCGAATTAACAGCAGGATGGTTGGGCGGCGTTCTGGTTCTGACACAACTGCACCTGTCATCTTTCTGTGTTTGGAAATTACCAGGCGTGGACAACAATCAAGGGCTCAATCTGCTACGTTCGCCCTTGAGACGTTCGGCAAGGCAACTAACGACCGCGCAAAGCTCTTGCATTACGTAGAACACTACTCACGGGCTGAAAGTCAAGTGGCTCCTGCGCGCGATGATTGTGCCCTACCTTCACCCTGGCTTTGGTGAATAGAACTTTTCGCTCTATGTCATGATACCATGGATATCCGTCACAACGAACGTACTAGGCCGGCTCTACCCCGCTCGTAGACAGCGATGCGGTTAGTCTGGCCGCATCGAGAGTGAAGGCGCGCCCAAAGCCACCTACGTAACGCGCTTCGCGCAACTCAACCCGGAACAGGGTGAAATCAGGCAAAGAGAAGAGATGCTGCTGGCCGGGCAACCGCGCCAGATAACAAGCCTGCGCCTCTGCATAATCGGGCGCATCGCGGAAAACTGGCTGCGCAACACCTTGCAAGGTCACCCGCGCTACTGCCTGCGGATCAGGCACACTATCCGGCGAGGCAGTGATCAGGAGGGAGAGTCGTGGATCGGCCCGCAGATGGCCGGTATGCGCCGCCAGCCGGCTGAGCAAGAGCAATAACCCCGGCGCGTACCCGTCACGCCGCTCTACCGCATAAAGGACATACGAAACAAACGGCGCGCCTTCCGGCGTGATCGTACCAAGAGCCGCAGTATGGTGTTCTTCAATGAGCCGACGCAACGCAACTCGATCTTCGTGACGCATGCATTCACCCTCTTCCCGGTCAACAACCTGTTAATGATCATAGCGCTGTTCGCGCATTGGCGGCAATCTCGGCCAGTGCCGCATCGTAGCGAGGAGCAAGAAACTCCCAGCGATATGGAGCTGCCAGCGCCATCCAGTCGCGCCGGCTCAATTCTGGCAAGCGCGCGATCAGGCGTTCGAGCGCCGCCGGTAATGCGGCATCATCACTGTACAGACAGTCGTCATGCCAGGCTGACGGGATGAGGTCAGGGTAGTTAAGGCGCGCCGGCAAAAGGGGCACACAACCACAGGCCATAGCCTCAACAATTGCGATCCCGAAGTACTCCTGAATTGCCGCTGAAACCACAATATCAGCCTGCTGTAACAGGCGCAAATAGGTATCACGATCTGCGGCATACCCCCAATGAATCGTCTGCGCAGCCCAACGTTCGCGCGCGGCAACCAGATCGGCGGCAGCAGGATCAATATGCTCGCCGGTAACAATCAGGCGAAAATCGATCCCGCGCGCCGCCAGGGTTTCCAGCGCCGCCATAACCACCTGCGGCTGCTTATCGTACTCCCAGCGCGCATTCCACAGAATCACCAGCGGCGCGGCTGGCTCACGCGGCAACCTTGGCGATAACGGCGGCAGATCAAGGCCGGGGGGTAAAACCAGCGCTTTCGCCGCAATTTGATCGACCGTCTGCAACTCGTGATAATCGTGGTAGCGTCGCAACAGTTTCGGTAGCGCGGTAAGAAAATCGTGTTGATGAAACGCGGAATTGAAGATCACTGCATCAGCTACCAGCGCGCTGGTGAAATTGATCCACGCAAAGGCATCATCACGTTTGCGTCCTGGCGGCAGTGGGTAGGTTAGTTGATTTTCGTGAAAATAGACCGCCATCGGCACACACCCCAACTGACGACAGGTCAAGGCGCGCCAGGTTGCCAGATCGAGCATATCGGTCGCGACAATCAAATCGGGTGGCTGGCGCAATGCAGCGACCTGGCGGGCCAGCGTCACTGCGCCGCCGCGCATGCGCCAGCGCCAGCCACCGGCCTGGCTGAGCGTGATCAGGGTAACGCGATGCCGGCTATGCGCGGCGTACCCTGCCGCCACCGCCGCATGCGATCCACCGTGAAAGGGATCAAGCCACCAGATATCCATAAACCCAGGCATCTCAATCTAACGTACCGGTCAACCGAAGTAGCGCATCACCCTGGATCAATCTTCCACCCGCATCAGATATGCATTCACTCCCGCCGTTCCCAGTTGCGCTTCCAGGTTGAGCAGATAACGCAACGGCTGCCGGTAAGGATGATGATCGTCAAGCATTCGCGCCGCCGCTTTCCGGCTGCCGAGTTGCAAGAGGTGATGATACGCCACCCATTCGGCATGCCCTTCCCGCAGAAATTCGTTTTGGAGGAGTGGGCAATGCTCTGATTGCCAGGCATGGGCATACTCGTGCGCTGCTGTGATCCGAAACATCAGTTTCGGCAACCCGTGCAAAACATAGATCACACGAATATGTTGCTGGCGTCGGTAAAGACCAAGCGTATGTTGGCCGCGCGGCAACGGGCCACGCAACTGAGACATCGTGGGCGCGTCAACCAGTCGAAATGCTACCCCGATGTTCAACTGCAACCCCATACCCTCAACCAGCATTGCCGCCGTCTGCTGGAAAATCTGCAATGCCTGCGCCGGATCGTAGATCGCTACCGCGTGGCAGGCATCACACTGTCGCCGTCCATCGTGTAACTGCCAGAATCGATTGCCCAGCGGCGCGCCACAGGTATCGCAGCGGGGTCGGGTCGCAATACACTGTGGACAAAACCGGTCGGGCCGGTCAACCAGCACATAGTAGCCGTTGGTCAACGATTGTCCACAACTGGCGCAACGCGAGCGATCAACCGGCATTGCCTGCCTCTACCTCACCCGAAAGAACTATTCTCCACTGTGCGGCGGCGGCTCATCAAGACGTTCAGACAGCCAGTGCTGCATCAAGCTCAACCCATTCGGATGCAAACTATGCCCAACCGGATCTTCGTGGTAGCGATGGCGCGGCGCATACGGCGCCAGTAGATCGCGCGTAGCGCGGGCCTGCTCGACCGGGATCACCTCGTCGTAGCTCCCATGGAGCTGGAGAATAGGCAATCGCGCCAATCCTGCCGCTGGCGGCGGCATAGCCAGCGCCGGATCAAGATAGCCATTCGCCGCAATAATGCCGGCCAGGCGTTCGGGAATGCGCCAGGCCAGTGCCAGGCTGAGAATGGCGCCCTGACTGAAGCCAAACAGGTAGGTGCGCTGCGGATCGGTGCCGATCCGATCCGGCAGTTCACTTACAAAACGGATGAGCAGCTCAACCGCCTGTGCCCGGCCAACCGGATCGGGGATGAGGCGTCCGGGAGCGCCGCTAAGTTCGTACCAGGCAAAACCACCCCATGGCAGCGCAATTGGCGCGCGCGCGCTTACGATATGCATCCGGTCATCGATCAGGTCAGCCAGCTCAAACAGATCGCGTTCGTGGCTACCAAAACCGTGCAGCATCAGTAACAATGGCGCCGGCCCGGTCTCAATGAGCGGACGACGTTCAATTGTGCGAATGGTTGTCATGGAATCACCAGTTCCTGGCCCACACGCAGGTTATCACCCTGCGCGGGAGTAAGATTGTTGGCCTGCAAGATTGCTTCAATTGTAACGCCAAATCGGTCAGCAATCGCGCGCAACGTATCACCAGCCTGCACGGTATAGCGGCGCGGGCCGGCGGCAGTCGGCTCTGGCGTTACCGTTGGTTCCGGCGTCGCGGTTGGTTCCAGGGTTGGCGTTGCCGTTGGCTCCGGTATCGCAGTTGGTTCCAGGGTTGGAGTGATCGTTGGCATCGGCGTCGTCGTTGGCCTTGGGGTCAACGTCGGCACCGCCGGCAACGGCGACAAAGTGGGGAACACCGGTACCGGCGCCAGTTCCGGCTCGGTCACCGCAGCAATCGGCGGTTCCCATGCCGGCAGCAGGGTCAAATCGCCGATCCGCAGTGGCGGCAACGGATTGCGGCTGATCGTCAACAACGCCACTGCGGCAATCGTCAGCAAACCAGCCGCACCCAGCCCAACGCCAACACTGCCAATGCGTGGCTGGAGGAGACGCAGCAGGATGGCGCCAAGCGGTGGCGCCAGCAAGGCTAATCCGAGCAGGAACCAAAGGGTTGTTTCCGAGAGCATACTACCGCTCGTCATTACAAATTACGCAAGCGCAGAAGAAACCACGCGATCGGCATCCCATTCAGACACCGGGCTGAATGCTCTTCCGACAACCAGCCAGAGATCACGGCGCCAGTGCCCACTGCGGATTGTAATCCTGTCCCAACACCAGCACAATATCGGCGCCCAGCGGCTGTGGCGGCGCATCAGGCGGCGGTGTCGCGAAGACTTGCGTTGCCGGCAAGCCGAGATGAGCAGCCAACCGCGCCAATGCCGTCGATTGACCGGTGTAATCGATCAGCATAGTTGTCGCCCGTCGTTCAGTATTACCGGGTGGCAAAGTTCGAAAACCAACACTTTCCAGCGCGCGACTGACCCGCGCAGCCAGACCATTCACCGGCGTTCCATTGAGCACCTGTACATTGGCCGACTCACGGTCAAGTCGCGGCCCGGCGCGCACTCGATCGACCAACGCCATCAGATCACGCCGGTTCCAGTAGATATCCGATCCAATCTCGGCCACTACCGCCACGTTACGCGGATTGATACTGAACGTTGCCACCCGATCGGTGTCGATCATTCTGGCCAAATCGATCAACTCGCGCAACGCTGCCGGATCATCAATCGGCAGCGTCGTCTTGATGCTACGCTGCGCCTCGGCAAGCAGAGCCGACACGGCGCCAGCCTGATCGAGCAAGCCACGCATGCGTATCGTCGCGAGCGCAGCGCGCAAAATTTCCTGTTGACGACGCGCGCGGTCGAAATCGCTAGAGCCGTGGCGCGAGCGGGCATAGCGGAGCGCAGTTGCGCCATCAAACACCTGCAACCCGGCGGGGATCAAGATGCGTTCGTAGCCGTAATCCTCAGTGGGAAAACTGCTATCAAGCAGCGGATACGGCACATCAATCACCAGGCCGCCGATTGCGTCGATCAGTCGTTCAAAGCCGGCAAAATCGATTTGAACCACATAATCAACCGGCAGATTAAGCAGTGTAGAGACTGTCTCGGCGGCTAATGCGCCTCCTGCCGCCGCCGGATCAACGCCGCGACCGTACAATTCGACAGCATTGCGATAGCCGTAACTATAGGCAGCGTTGATCTTTTGTTCGCCAAGGCCACGAATGACGGCAACCGTATCGCGCGGAATCGAGAGCAAACTCACCCAGCGCTCAACCGGATGCACATAAGCCAGCATCAGCGTATCGCTACGCACTCCTTCGGCGCCATCAGCGCGCCGATCGATCCCCAGGAATAATACCGTAAATGGCTGGCGAAAGATGGTATTTGCAGGAGCGCTCCTGTTCGACTGACGCGGATCGTCTAGCCGTAGACCGGCTACTGTCGCATTCCACAGTGACACTACACTCCAGGCTGCCAGCAACAAAGCGAGCGCAATCCCACCCGTTGCAACGATACGCCGCCAGCGCTGCCGCCGCTTCGCGCGCAGATATTCCACCCGCTCGCGCGCGCTCAACCGCGCGCGTTGCTGTCGCTCATCACCATACCGATCCATACATACCGACTACATATCCTGAGCTTCACCGTTAGCGGGATCATCAGGCGGTTCATAGTAACCAGTCGCAATAATCGGCGCACTCACCGTCATGCGGCGCAACCCGGGCGCATCACCGCATGGCAAGACACCGAGCACGACGATACTCATATCATCAGTGGGTTGACCCTCGTCGAGCGCAAGCGCTTGCTGCATGATGCTATCAACCAGCGTCTGCGGATCGCGCCCCTCGCGCGCTGGCCATGCAGCCAGATAGTTGGGTAAGCCCAAATCCTCGCCCCGCCGCTCACCTGCTCGCAGCAACCCATCGGTAAACAAGACCACGTAGGTATACGCCGCAATCGGCAATTCGCTGATCTGTGGCCGGATCAACGGTTGCAACCCGATTGGCGTCGAGGGTGCATTAAAGCTCCGCAATCCCTGCGGAGTCAGGACAAAAAATGGCACCGGGTTATGGCGTGTAACCAGAATCTTGTTGCCGGCAAAATCGATCGAGAGAATATTCAGCGTCGCCGCCACCTTTCCCATGCGATAGGTATACAGATAGTCATGCACTGCGCGCGCCACTGCCCCATCGCGCGCGCCATCCTTCAGCAAAGCGATCGCTCGCGTCGCCACCAGATGGGAAATCGTTTTGGCCCTTCGTCCGCTACCCTGTCCGTCAACCAGCACAAACGAAAACCCGCCGCCCGGTCGCTCGATTGTCTCGATCGTCTCGCCACTCTCGATCTCGCCATAGCGGGGAATTTTGGCAACTGCAACACGCATTTCCAAATTTGCCATCATTGACATCCCCTCTCGATCGCTCAATATCCGTTACAGCATACCATAATTTGCCGCATGCTATAATCAAGATGTTAATGCACAACCAGTCTGAAGTTTACTTTTATGTCAAGGAGGACGAAGATGTCCGCACCGCGGATCTTTCACAACCTGATCGGCGGCGAATTTGTGCCTGCCCAGAGCGGAAAAACCTTTGAGCGCCGCAACCCGGCTGACACGCGCGATCTGGTCGGTGTCTTTGCCGATAGTGACGAGCGTGATGTCAATGCGGCGGTTGAAGCCGCTAAAGCCGCCTTTGCGACCTGGAGCAAGGTACCGGCGCCGAAGCGTGGCGAAATTCTGTTGCGCGCTGCCGAACTACTGCAAGCGCGCAAAGAGCAGTATAGCCGCGATCTGACGCGCGAGATGGGCAAACCGTTGTTTGAGGCTGGCGGCGATATTGTCGAAGCGATTGGGATGGCTCAGTACGCTGGCGGCGAAGGCCGACGCATGCACGGGGTAACAACCCCTTCGGAGTTGCCCAACAAATTTCAGATGAGTATCCGACAGCCAATTGGTGTAGTCGGTCTGATCACTCCCTGGAACTTCCCGATGGCAATCGCCTCCTGGAAGATGTTACCCGCGATTGTCTGCGGCAATACCGTTGTGATCAAACCGGGCGAAGACGCCTCGGTCAGCACCTACAATCTGGTCCAGTGCCTGATGGAGGCCGGCTTGCCCCCCGGCGTGGTCAATATTGTTACCGGTTATGGCCCACGCGCCGGTCAGCCGCTGGTCGAACATCCTGACGTGCCGGTCATTTCCTTTACCGGCAGCACCGACACCGGTCGATTGGTTTACGAGCTGGGCGCGCGTCGGATCAAGCGAGTCAGCCTGGAGATGGGTGGCAAAAATCCCCTGATTGTCATGCCTGATGCCGATCTTGATCTGGCGCTCGATGGGATTGTGTGGGCTGCCTTCGGCACCACTGGCCAGCGCTGCACTGCAACCAGCCGACTCATCGTTCATCGAGCGGTGGCCAAAGAGCTGGTTGATCGCGTAGTTGCCCGCGCTCAATCGCTACGGATTGGCAACGGCCTCGATCCGAACACCGAAATGGGGCCGCTGGTCAACGAGAAGCAGATGCAACGGGTGTTGAACTACATCGAGATTGGCAAGCAAGAGGGAGCAACGCTGCTCTGCGGCGGGTATCGACTGACCGGTGGCGATTACGATTACGGTCACTTCATTGCCCCTACGGTCTTCACCAACGTCACCCCACAGATGCGCATCGCGCGGGAAGAGATCTTTGGACCGGTGCTCAGCGTGATCGAGGTTGATAGCCTCGATGAGGCAGTCGCCGTCGCCAACGACGTTGCTTACGGTCTCAGCTCGGCCATCTACACTCGTGACATCAATGCCGCCTTCCGCGCAATGCAGGCATTGCAGGCCGGTATCGTGTACATCAATGCCCCGACTATTGGCGCCGAAATCCATCTGCCCTTCGGCGGTGTCAAGGCTACCGGTAACGGCCATCGCGAAGCCGGCCCCACGATGCTCGATGTCTTCTCAGAATGGAAGAGCGTGTACATTGACTACAGCGGCGCGTTGCAGCGTGCCCAAATCGACAATGCCGACTAGGGCAAGTCGGTATCTCACAGCGTAACAATGTCGGGGTGGTCGCGATGCCACCCCGACCGTCCACTAGATAAACATATTGTCATCAACTATTAACATGGCAGGTTCACTATCGTAATGGTGTGGCAATTCCGCATAATATGCTGAATTCAGGATGATATTTCTTCGTCAGGGGTCTTTGTGCGATTGTTGCTACCGTTCATCTTGTTTGGCTGCTGCCTGTTCCTGGCCGCATGCGTCACTGCTTCGCCGTCTCCTTCCGTTCCGGCGAAACTGACTATCGCCGGCTGGCACGGGTATATGCCGCCAGAATTGCTGGAGGCATTTCAGGCCGAAACCGGCATTATTGTGGAGTACGCAGGCTATGATACGCAGGAAGAAGCAATTGAGCGACTGCGGCAGGGCGAAACATATGACCTCATGGTGATGGGCAATGCTTTCATCTCATCGCTGGTTGCCGATGAGATGATCGTTCCGCTTAACTACGCCAATCTTCCCAACGCGCGTAATATCAGCTTGAATTTCCGCGATCTCAATTTTGATCCCGAGAGCCGCTACTCAGTCATCTATCAATGGGGAACGACCGGCCTCCTCGTTCGCACCGATCTGATTGATCGGCCAATTACCCGCTGGACTGATCTGTGGGATCCGGCGCTCGATGGCAAAATCTTGCTCTGGCCGATACCTCGCGATACTGTCAGCGTGCTGCTCAAATCGCTGAGCTACTCAATCAACACGATTGATCCTGCCCACCTTGAGGCAGCCTTGCAACGCGCGCCAGAGCTGGCGCAACGAGTAAGTATGGCGCCGCCAACAGCCGAGTCTGCAGTTCCATATCTTGTCAGTGGAGAATTCGCAGTCGCGCTGGGCTGGTCATTCGATGCCGTGCAAGCCCGCGATCAGGATGCGCCAATCGCGTACATTATTCCTGCCGATGGCACCATCCTCTGGTTTGATTGCCTGGTGATACCGGCATCCAGCCGAAATCAGGCGTGGGCTGAACGATTTATCGATTTCTTCCTGCGACCAGAGATGAGCGCGCTGGTGACGAATCGTTTGGGCATCGCAACCGCTAACGAAGCCGCTCTGCCGCTCATCGATCCAGTTTTGCGCGCTGATGAGAGCATCTTCCCATCACCAACTGTTTTCCAACGGGCCGAAGCGGAACTGGCCCTTGAACCGGCAATTCAGGCCTACCACAATCGCATCTGGCAGGAGTTTCAAGCCAATCGACCCTGATAGGACTCGGCATATACTATGTCCAGCGAAAAAGGTTCAATCGCGCGTCAACTGCAACATTTGCCACAATCACTCTACCACTACCTGAATACCAGCTTGCAGGTCAAGCTGTCTCTGCTGCTGGCGATGCTGCTGGCCATCATTCTGCTGGGAGCAGGGTACAGCGTTTTCCAATTCGTCGAGTCGATCGAGCAAGAAGGCTGGGCCGGTCGCCAGCGCGAAGCGGCAATCAGCGCCGTCCATACCATTGACGATTTTCTCTTGCGGGCAGAAGATGTGATGAAACTGGTGGGCGCGCTCTCGGTTGAGCAGATTCAGCGCTCCCCTGACCTCTTGCCGGAACTGCTCAATCGGTCGCCGGCATGGATTGAGATCGCTCGAGTTGATGCAAATGGTCAGTTGATCGCCCAGGCTACTCGTGATCGCCCAATCATTGGCAATCTGGTCACTATTCCATTGGCCAACTGGTTTCAACAGGCGCGAGCCGGCCAGCGTTACCTGGGGCCGTTGTTGATTACCGCCGAAAGCGAGCCATACATTGTGATGGCTGTGCCAGCCGCTGATGGTGGTGTCGTCGCCGGACGACTGCGCATGAACCTGATCTGGGAAACGGTTGCCACCCTTCGCTTCGGACGACTAGGAACGGCATTTATCGTCGATGAACAGGGGATCATTATTGCCCATCCCAATCAGCAGGTGATCCTCACTTATACCTCGATGATTGATCGGCCAGAGTTTCGCGATGTTCCACCTGATGGTCGCCAGCGATTTTACATCAACATTTTTGGTGAAGAGACACTAGGAGTTTCGCTCAACATCCCCGGCACGCCATGGCGTCTCTTTAGTGAAGTTCCAGAGAATGAAGCAACCGAACTCTCAACGCGGGCCGGAATCGTCTTCACGTTCAGCCTGATTGTGTTTGGATTAATCCTGCTCGGGACGATGAATTATCTGCTTCACCACATCGTTTTCCGTATCCTGAAGCAGATAGAGCAAGGCGCCGAACGGATTGGCAAAGGCGATTTAAGCCATCCTCTGCCGGTCAGACCCGAACGCGAAGTGGCCCAGGTCGCGCGCGCCTTTAATGAGATGATGCGCCAGTTACAGGAGCGAAATGCGGAAATTGCCCGCCAGACTGCCAGTTTGCAGGCCGAGGTTCAAGAACGACGCCGGGTTGAACGAGAGCTGATTGGCGCGCGCGATGCTGCCGAGGCTGCTTCGCGCGCTAAGAGCACCTTTCTCGCTACTATGAGCCACGAGTTGCGCACGCCATTGACCGCTATTATCGGGTACAGTCAGCTCATGGAACAACTGGCAGCGAAGGGGATTTATGACACGGTGGCCAGTGATGCCAGCCGCATTCGAGCCGCCGGGCTGCATCTACTGACCTTGATTAACGACATCCTCGATATTTCGAAGATTGAGGCCGGACGGATGACGGTGAACGCTGAATATGCCAGCGTCGCCGAGCTGGTGCGCAGTGCGGTTGATGTTGTTCTGCCGCAAATGCAAAAGAACCGGAATCGGCTCCAAACGCATTGCCCGCCCGATATTGGCATCTTGCACAGCGATACAACCAAAGTGCGTCAGGCGTTGATCAATCTGCTCAGTAACGCGGCCAAGTTTACCGAAGATGGCGAGGTGACCCTTACAGTCACTCGCCACCAGCACAATGATCGTGTCTGGTTCCGCTTCGAGGTTGCCGATACCGGAATCGGCATTCCAGCCGATAAGATAGATAAACTCTTCAAAGCCTTTTCCCAGGTTGATGACTCACCCACCCGCAGGTATGGCGGCACCGGATTGGGACTGGCGTTGAGCCAGCGTTTGTGTGAGTTGATCGGCGGTCGCATCACTGTGCAGAGTGTTGTGGGCAAGGGTTCGGTGTTTACAATGGAGATTCCGGCAGAACTCGGTAACGAGTTACCGACGCCAACGCTCATCGAGACGCTTGCGCCGGCATCAACAGCTCCCAACGGAGCAGCGCCATCACCGGTCGAGGCCGACGCATCAGCAAGTAATGCGCTCGTCCTGGTCATCGACGATGACCCGACCATTGGTGATCTCATCCGGCGGCTGGTGCCGGCCAACGATGCATATGTGATAACTGCTGAAACCGGTAGCGAAGGCGCGCGAATTGCGCTTGATCTCATTCCAGATCTGATCGTGCTTGATCTGAAGTTGCCCGACCGCCATGGGCTAGAGGTACTGGCCGACTTGCGATCAAAACCTGAGCTGGCCAATACCCCGATTGTTGTGTTGACGATTGACGAGCAAGCGCAGCGCGGTCTTACCCTGGACGTGGCTGAGTATCTGGTAAAGCCCATCGAACCGCAACGACTGCTTACGGTTGTGCAACGCTACTGTCGCCGCACCGATAAGGGATCTCAGCCCTTAATCCTGGTGATTGAAGATGATCGGGACCTGGCCGAGCTGGTGGCACGAACATTGCGCACTGCCGGATGGCAGACCGAGGTAGCTTTTGACGGCGCTACTGGACTGTCGATGGCGCTCAGTCGCCAGCCTGACCTGATCTTGCTAGACTATATGCTGCCGCAGCTCGATGGCTTACAACTCCTGACGCAGTTGCGATCTCAACCGGCGGGATCGGCTATTCCGGTTATCTTCATGACTGCGCGCGATCTGACAAGTGAGGAACGGAGTTATCTGGCAACCAGCGCAAACGCGATCTTGCGTAAAGCCGATCTGAATATCGAACAGATCGTGGTTCATATCCGACAGATCATACAACCACTATCCACTGCAACACCACAGCAATCAGACATGAATTATCAGCGTTCATCGTGAAAGTGCAGGAATGACTTATGGCGCGAGTGCTAATCGTTGAAGATGACGCTAATAACCGTGAGCTGATCGCCCGCCTGGTAGCACTGATGGGACACGAACCGATTCTGGCCGAAGATGGTGCTCAGGGAGTGGCGCTGGCCCGCAATGAGCTACCGGATCTGATCATTATGGATATGGGTTTGCCGGTGCTCAATGGCTGGCAGGCCACTCACCGGATCAAAGCTTATTCCAAGACCAGCCACATCCCGGTTCTGGCCCTTACTGCATATGCGCTGAATGAAGATCGAATCCGGGCTCTGGCATCTGGCTGCGATGACTACGAGACGAAGCCGATTGACTTTGCCAGTTTTCAGCAAAAGGTAACCAACTTACTGCAAACCGGAGGAAAGAGATAAGTCGCTGTTGTTGAGCATGCAAGAGCGAGCAGTTGATGCTTGATTGTTCTCACAATCCGACCGGTATCTCATCGCAATGCCAGTGAAGGCCAGACCTACGCGATAACGCCGGGTTTGCCACACTGCTTGCCACACCGACATCCACCCGGGCAGTTTAACTACATTCCTCTTCATTGTGCGGCAAATCGCCATCACCGCGCCGTTAACGCCGTTTCTCGTGCTATACTGCTCCAGAACGGAAAGGAGCATCTATGGCGTTGACGCAGTGGCGACTGGTGGGATTCCTGCTGTGCTGCTGTCTGGTTGCGTGCTCAAGCCCGACCGGATTACCTTCCCCCACCACAACCACAACCCTGATCCCTACTCTTCCAACCGAACCGCCGCTGACGCCGGCAGATCTTCTGCAACGCGCGCAAGCTGCCGCTATGATCGGCGATGCTGAAACGCAGGGCGCCGCGCTGAGCCAGTTATTACAGCTCTTCCCCACTGCCGACGAAGCGCCAGCGGCCCGGCTGTTACTGGCTCGCTTATTTGCCGACTATGGCCGGTGGACTTCGACGATAGAGGTGTTGCGACCACTGCTGACCGATCCTGCCACACCGGTCTATGCGCCATCCTTACTGCTCAGCGCGCGAGCGCACGAGGGGGCCGGCTCGCACGCGGCGGCGATCGATGCCTATCAGCGCTATGAAGCGCTCGGCACTCCGCTGGCACCATATGCAGCACTGCGCGCTGCCGCTCAATTTCAGGCCTTACAGCAGTTCGCAGAAGCTGAAACATCCTATCTGCGCGCGGCAACCGGCGACATTGCCATCGGGCAGCGCGCCGCAGCGTATGAGCGGGCAATCGAGCTGGCAGTCGCGCAAGGTCGTCTAAACGACGGATTGGCATACGCGCAAGGAATCCTCGGTTTTGCCGTTCAGCCCAATTACCGATCGCAAGTGCTGGCGCGCGCTGCCGATCTGGCGGCAAGCGCAGGCGACCCGGCAACCGCAAGCGCGTTACGCCGTGACGCGATCGCAACGTATGCCGGCGCAGCGGCAGCCAGCGCTGCCGACGCTCTGCGCGCGGCTGGTGATCCCGCCCTCGACCCATACGCCGCAGCTCAGGCCTACCGCGCAATGGAGCGCTGGCAGGATGCGATTGCTATGCTCGATCAGGCGATTGCGGCTGGTCAAAATGTAGCCGAGGCGCTGCGTCAACGCGGCCTGGCCCGACGCGCGCTGGGTGACTTTAGCGGCGCGCTGGCCGATCTGGCCGCGGCGCGCGATGATGATGCCGGGAGTGACACCAGCCGACAGGCAGCACTCGATTGGATTCAGACTTACGGTCAGAGCGGGGCAACGGCTGAAGCAGCCGCATTGTACCGTCAATACGCGGCTGATTTCCCCACCGATCCGCGCGCGCCGGTTGCGCTCGACCGGGCAGCTCAACTGTATGACCGGTTAGGCGACGAGGCGTCGGCGATGGCCGTCAGGCGCGAACTTGGCGAACGTTATCCGACTACAACACCCGGTATTACTGCGCTCCACCGGCTGGCGTTGAGCCGCTTCGATAGCGGTGATGTTAGCGGAGCGCGCGAAGTCTGGCACCTGCTTGCGCAGCGCGGCGAGGGCATCGGGCAGGCACTGGGCGCATTCTGGGCCGGAAAAACAGCGCAAAGGTCAGGCGATCCCATAGCAGCCGACTACTTCCGCCAGGCATTGCAAGCTGCGCCAGATAGTTACTACGCGGCGCGGGCAGCAGAAGAGTTGGGCGAAGTGCCGGTTAGCATCATCCCGCCCGATGCGCCGATAACCACCGAAGCCTGGAATGCGCTGGCCGAATGGGTACAGACCTGGACATCAACCAACACCGATCAGACGCTGGCTCTAGTAGCCGAGCGAGCCAGATTGCTATATGAGGTTGGACTGTATAGCGAGGCTTTGGGCGAATGGCTCGACGGTTTGCGGCAAGCCGGCGAAACACCCCAACTGCTGCTCGATCTTGCTCAACGCGCTTACCAGGCTGGCGCAACCTACCCGGCGCTGCTGGCGGCTGAGCGGTTGGCGCTGCTAGCGCCGGCAGACGTGGCTGCGCCAACCGCTCTGCGCCGATTGCGCTTTCCTACACCTTACCCCGAACTGGTACAGCGAGAAGCGGCAGCCTTTGGAGTTGACCCGCTCTTGATGTATGCCCTCATTCGCCAGGAAAGCCTCTTCAATCCGGCAGCAACGTCATGGGTTGGCGCCCGTGGCCTGGCGCAGATCATGCCCGACACTGGACGCGGGATTGCCCAGAATCTGGGTGTAACCACCTTCCAGCTCGATGATCTCTACCGGCCTCATGTCAGCATTCGCTTTGGAGCCTTCTATCTCGGTCGTCGGATCAGGGACATGAACGGCAGTCTCCACGGAGCGTTGGCGGCCTACAACGGCGGTTTGGGCAACGCCCAACGCTGGGCAGGTGGGAATGTGGTGCTCGATCCCGATCGATTTGTCGAAACCATTGACTTTAGCGAAACGCGCCATTATGTTTGGGCAGTCTATGCCTTTTATGGAGTCTACCGCGAGCTGTATGCGCCGCCATCAGAGTAATCAGATCAGGGCGAAACCTGATTCGCCCTGATCCAGGCTCGCGATCTTCGCACCTTCCTCCGACTGGCGCAGGATGAATGTTGACATCCTGTCATTGGACAGAGATAATATCGTGTAGCATCCCCATACTTCAGCCACGTCTGCTTCACCGACACTGTTGCCGTCGGTTTCTCCACCGTCGCAGTTTGATGATGATGATTCGCTCGCCGCCGTCTCATAGCAGGTGAATAGACTATGGCGCTCCTGGTCATCTTACTTACGGTCGTTATCCTCACCGCCAGCATCGTGTACGTCCTGCTGCAAGATGCGCGCGCAACTGCCAATCGCCTCTTCGCCCTCTTCACCAGTGCCTCGCTCTTGCTCAGCAGCGCCGGCGCAGTGCGCTTCGCGAGCCGCGATCCGGCTGAGATCTGGCTGCTATCCGGTCTGCTCACAACATTACTGGCGATCATTCACGGGTTGTTAGTCTGGCTGATCATGCTCCTGTTCATGCCACACCGGTATCGACAACCTTCGATCCGTTGGGCAGCATTCGCCCCCTATGCCACCATGACTATCGTGTTAGGAGTAGACTGGTATGGCGGCATTGGCCTGATTGGGCGTGATGTGGCGCTCGCCGATTCGGGCCTTCTCGAATTTGTGCGCGGACCGCTCTTCTGGCCGGTATTTACCCTCTATCTGATCGGGTGCGTCCTGGTGCCGTTGATCATATTGATCACGATTGCTGTGCGGCATCGCTCTGCGCGTGGGCCGGCGCTCTGGCTAACCGGCGGCGCATTCGCAACCTTTCTCACAGGGTATGTATTCCGCGAGGTCGGGCTGCCGGTCCTGACCTATGTCAGTCTCCTGCCACTCCACCTGTCATTCGGTTGGGTTACGCTCCGTTATGGTCTGTTCCGACCATCGCAGATTGCCTTACAGGCGGCGGTAGAAAACCTGCCCGATGGCATCCTGGTGCTTGACAACGAAAGAAATGTGCGTTTTGCCAATCGGGCCGGACAGCATTTGTTGTCGTTACCGCAAGGCAATCTTCAGCGCTTTGAGCAGGTCCTGGTTCAGCTCGGATTTCACGAACAAACGACCGCCACCGATCGAGAACAGGGAGTGCGGCGATTTCACCGCCGTGATGGCGATGAGCGAACGTTTCTGGTTACAGAGGTTGCTGTCGTCGATGAGCAGGGAAAGGCCAGTGTGGTAACGCTCCGCGATGTCACGATTGCCGAACGTCAGCAGGCCGAATTGCTCGCTTCGCGGGCGGCGCTAGCTGAGCGGACAGTCGAACTCGAGCACTCGCTGGAAGAGATTCGGCAGCGCGATGCCCTGATTACCCGCCTGACCTTGCCGCTGATTCCGTTGACCGAAACCGCGCTGGTCGTCCCCCTGATCGGCGCTTTCGATCAAGCTCGTTGTCAGGCCCTGATCCATCTCGTACTCAACCAAATCGGTCAACGAAATGCGCAGACTCTTTTAATCGATCTGACCGGCCTGACCGTTTTCGATCAGACACTGGCGCACGCGCTACGCCAGCTCAGCAATGGCGCGCGCCTGATGGGAGCAACGATGGCATTGTGTGGCGTTCGCCCCGAAGTAGCTGAGGTCATGATCCAGACCGGCAATGCCTGGTCTGATGTGCGCCACTTCGCCACGTTGCAGGATGGTGTAATGGCATTGCTTGCGCCTGCAAGGCGAAACCAGATGAATGCTCAACGCCAGGATGCCGGCATCGAGCCTGCCTGAGCGTAGCGACGCAAGAGAGCAATTGACGCTTCACTCTATTTGCCGCTGCCACAGCAGTCGCCTCAGCCAGGTGATCGCCCTAAACCGGCCAGCGCCTGCGCCACCGTTAACCAGCCTCGTCCCGGAAAGAGTTTGGCTACCTGCGACGAGAAGATCAGGCTGTTACCGAGCAGCTCAGTAGCCGGCCCTTCAACGACCACCTCCCCTTCACCGAGCAATACAACCCGGTCGGCACAAGCGGCGGCCAGTTCGACATCGTGGGTCGCCATAACCACTGTGCGCCCTTCATCGCATAAACGACGCAAGATTGCCGTCAAATCCGCTTTGGCGTGATAATCCAGACCGCGCGTTGGTTCATCGAGCAGAATGAGCTGTGGATCGCCAACCAGTCCGGCGACCAGCGCAGCCCGCTGCGCTTCACCACCACTCAGGCTGCGCGGATACTGCAAACCCAGATGAGCAATGCCCAACCGGGTCAGAGCTTCGGTAATTGCGCTCACAGAAGGTCGCAGCCCACGCCCCCGCATGCTAAAAGCTATTTCGTCGTTGAGAGTGTCGTGAAAGAGCATACTGCGCGGATCTTGCGGCACATAGGCGATCCGGCGAGCCAGCTCTTCGACCGGGATCGGCGCAATATCGCGTCCCTCAATCTCAACCGTGCCAGTAACCGGGCGCGCCAGCCCGATCAGCGTTTTGAGCAGCGTGCTCTTGCCGCTCCCGTTACGCCCCATTAAAGCAACCAGCGCGCCGCGCGGCAGATCAAGGTTCACCCGGTAGAGTGCTTCATGCTGCCCATACTGCACAGTCACGTTCCGCAAGCGCGCCAACGGCGGCGCGCCAGCCCTTGCATTGGCAGTCGGTGTCGTCACTGGCAGATCATTGGGCACAAACCGCCGTCCTTCCTTGATCGTCAGCGGCAACGGTTCCCAACCTAATGCTGCGCCGAGGTGTTGCAGAGGCGGACGCAACTCAATCCGCGCCAGCACTTCCCGCGGCAGACCGAGTTCGATCCGGCCACCCGGCGCCAGATAGAGCATACGGTCGGCGTATTGCACGACTCGTTCCAGGCGATGCTCACACAAGATCACGGTAATGCCGAGATCGGCATTGAGCTTTTGCAGCGCGGTCAAGACCTCTTCAGCGCCATGCGGATCAAGCTGACTGGTCGGCTCATCGAGCACTAATGCGCGTGGTTGCGCCGCCAGCGTAGCCGCAATTGCGACGCGCTGCTGCTCGCCACCACTGAGCGTGGCAACATGCCGATGGCGTAAATGAGCAATCGCCAGTTGATCGAGTACCTCTTCCACCCGCCGCCGCATCACTGCCGGCGGAACGCCTAAATTCTCCATGGCAAAGACGATCTCGTCTTCCACTCGTTCGACTACAAACTGGCTTTCCGGGTCTTGAACCACGAAACCGACCAGGTTGGCCAGATCCCGCGGCTGGCAGGTCAACGTATCGCGACCCCATACACGCACTCGACCACTGAAACGACCGCCGTGGAAGTGGGGCACCAGACCGTTGAGCAGGCGTAAAAAAGTGCTCTTGCCAGCGCCGCTCGGCCCACAGACGAGCAAAAACTCACCCGGCGCGATCTGGAGGGTCACGTCACGCAAGATTGGCGCCGCCGCGCCGGGATAGGTATAACTTACACGGTCGATGTCAATCATAAGCGCCATTCTTTGATCAGGCGAGCACTGCTCGCAGTCCGGCCAGCAACCGGTCGATGTCTGCCGGGCTATTGTACGCCTGAATCGAGATGCGGATCAACGGTTTCCCTTCCCAGATGAAGCATGGCACTTCCACGCGCCATTCACGCCAGAGCCGCGCCTGCACCTGGGTTGGATCGCATGGCGGCAATGGCAACGACCGCATCTGTACCCACCAGCCATTATCATCGGGTGTGAGCGGTGGCAAACCACTTAACGCTAACACGCACTGCGATGCTTCGCGTAACAATGCATGACAGGCCCGGCGCACTGACGGCCAATCGTTGTCCTGCTGAAATTCAATCGCCGCCGGAATGGTGAGTAACGCCGATGGTTCATCTGTCCCCATCCATTCATAATATGCCTGCAACGGGCGTCCTTCAGGATAGGCGAGAAAACTGCCCGACAGTGGTTCCGGCGGTTGCCAGCCCCAACTGACCACCAGCGGTTCAAGCATCGATTGCCATTCAGATCGCGCGTACAAAAACCCTGCCCCCTTGGGCGCGCACAACCACTTGTGGCAATTGCCGCCGTAAAAATCGGCGCCCAATGCAGTCAGATTCAGGTCGATCTGTCCGGGGGCATGGGCGCCGTCAATCACGCTGATGATACCCGCTGCCCGGGCGCGACGACAGATTTCGGCCACCGGCATGATCAGCGCCGTTGGCGATGTGATGTGACTGAGCAAGATGACGCGAGTTCGCGGCGTAACACCCCGCCAGATCTGCGCTACAATCTCGTCAGGCGAGGTGACGGGCAATGTCACCGGGTGATTGACGTAGGTTGCCCCGCGCTGGTGGCAGACGTAGCGCCAGGCCCGTTCGATTGCGCCGTATTCGTGGGTAATCCCCAACACTTCATTTCCTGGTTGCAACGCAACCGAACGAGCGACAATATTAAGCGCATAAGTCACGTTGGGAACCAGCACCAGATCGTTAGCCGCCGCTCCCACAAATGTTGCCACCCGTTGCCGTGTCTGTCGGAGCAATTCGGATAAGCGGCGACCGAGAAACTCGACCGGCTGTGCCTCCAGCGCGCGTTGCCACTGTTGATAGACGGCAAATACCGGACGCGGACAGGCGCCGAAACTGCCATGGTTGAGAAAGGTCATATCGCGTCGGAGCAGAAACTGTTCGGCGAGCCTGGGGATGGGCAGTGATTCAGTGGTTGTAGTCATACCATCATTCCTTATCGGTGGAACCTGACCGATACCATGTTCACCAGAAATGGCATCAGGTCAAGCGGTTTGATCTGGTCGCGATTGAACGTTCGGAAATTCCTTGACAGCATTGTTGTTTTGGTAGATACTGCCGACGGCGTATCTGGCGCCTGCACAATCAGGAGATGGCAAACTATTCCGCTGTGATCGTGTCAGGCGATATGGCTGCCTCACCGGTGGCGGCGCCGCAGAACGCGCGGGAAATGAACGCATTATAAGGTGTCGGCGTGAGATGATTTCCAACGAACCCTAACAGTCACCAGGCCGCTCCGGGCAACGCCGTGCCTGGGTATCACCAGGTCGTTGCTCACCGCGCAGAGAGGAAGGAACAGCGCGCAAACGATAACCGGGCACGGGCAGGTAACGAAGTATCCTCCCCACTGCCAGATGGGTAGACCGGAGCCGGCACACTGCTGAGCAAAGTGGCAGGCGCTGACGGCGCGCTACCACCAGTAGAATAATCCGCCCAGGATCAATACGCTGCGCATCACCATCGCCGGCAAATCATAGCGCACTACAGGCCAGGTCGCAATACCTGCCTGCAACGCAGTTCATCAACCTCCTGCAAGAGGGGATACATCTGCTGGAGCGTCAGCTCGCCGACAAGTAAGTTGAACCGGGCAGTCGCGCCGATGTGATTGTTAGCGCGAGGCATAGAACGCGCAACGACACCTGCTCTATCCGGTGCGTAGTCGGCGCAGAGTTCGTTTAAGGATGGAAGACAATGTGGCTAATCGTCGGATTGGGCAATCCGGGAGAACGTTATGCGCGCACCCGCCACAATATTGGCTTTCGCAGCGTTGAAACGCTGGCTGAACGGCATGGACTGACCTTTCGCAACCAGCGCGCAAACAGCGAGATTGCCGAAGGCAACATTCGCGGGCAACGAGTAGCTCTGGTCAAACCACAAACCTACATGAACCTGAGCGGGCAGGCTGTCGCTGCTTTGCGCGCCTGGTACAAAATCGATCCGGCGCGCGAGCTACTGGTCATTTACGACGATCTTGATCTCCCCTTTGCCAAACTGCGTCTGCGCGAACGGGGCAGCGCCGGCACTCACAACGGCATGCGCTCAATCGTCGCTCAACTGGGCACTACCGAATTTCCGCGGTTGCGGGTTGGTATCGGTCAACCGCCGGGCAAAATGGATGCTGCCGATTATGTGTTGAGCCGTTTCACGCCCGCAGAAGAAGCGATGTTGCCCGATCTGTTAACCCGGATCGCCGATGCAGTTGAGGTTGTCTTGAGTGAAGGGGTGATCACCGCAATGAACCGGTACAATCCGTTGTAGCGATTTTGTGCGATCAGGCGTTATCGGTTGGCAATCTGAGGTAGACTAACATAGGGAAGAACGAATTGGGCCTGATAAGGAGTCGTTATGCCTCAAGAGTTAGCCACGTTAGCCGGCGGTTGTTTTTGGTGTCTTGAAGCAGTTTACGATCAGGTGATCGGCGTGCAGGATGTTGTATCCGGGTATATCGGCGGGCACGTCCCTAACCCTACGTATCGACAGGTCTGCGATGGCAACACCGGCCACGCCGAGGCAGTGCAGATCCGGTTTGATCCGGCTCAGATCAGCTATCGTGAACTGCTCGAAATCTTCTTTAGCATTCACGACCCAACCACGCTCAATCGGCAAGGCGCCGATATTGGCACTCAGTATCGCTCGGCCATCTTCTACCATTCAGACGAGCAACGACAGATTGCCGAACAACTGGTACGTGAACTGACCGAACAAAAGGTGTTCCGCGACCCGATCGTAACCGAAATCGTGCCGGCGACCACCTTCTACCCCGCCGAAGATTACCACCAGGAGTATTTTGCCCGTAACCCTTACCAGCCCTACTGCCAGTTTGTGGTTGCGCCCAAAGTGGCGAAGTTCCGCAAGCTGTTTGCCGGGAAGGTGGCGCGCTAAACCTCCTGGCTTGAAGGCGCAACACCTGAGCGCATAAGCACCTTGTTGCGCCTTCACTCTTGCGTTTCAGGGCGGTGTTCATTGCGCATAATCTGCACAAAACGCCAGCCGTACTCTACAAACGAAATACTGAACGGCACTAGCGCGGCGTAAAGCGCCGGCTTCCCCCAACGCGATCCTCCGGCAAGGTAGAGCAGCGCAACAATCGTCATCGCCAGCGTGGTCAACTTGCCGCTACTCTGCGCGGTAGTGATATGAGCTTTGCGGCGTAGCACAATCAACCCGGCCAGCAAAATACCGACATCGCGGAAGATGAGCAGCCCGGTTGCCCACCAGGGGAAACCGCGGGTGCGCGAAAGCATCACCGCTGCCGAGTCGATCAACACCTTATCGGCAATCGGATCGAGGATCTGCCCTAACTTTGAGACCTCGCCTCGCCGTCGCGCAATCGGCCCATCGAGCGCGTCGGTCAACATAGTGATTGCCAGTAACACCAATGCCCGCTTGCGGCGATCAGTGCGCTGCATGTAGTAGATCGTCGCCGGCAAGAGCAACAACCTGCTGATTGTGAGCAGATTTGAAGGGTAGAGAAACTCGCGTGGATCGATGAGGTCACGGAGCGCCATAACCTTCTCCTCACTCTTGCAACAATGGCGATGAGACCTGGCGAACCGCTTGCCCAAGGAGATGACCGAAGACCAGCGCTGCGTAGGCCGTTGTAAACAGCGCACCGATGACCAATCCGACTGCACCCATACCGGCGACAACATTGCACAGGATCGAAAGCAACCACAACACCAGCCACTCAGCCGGATTGCGCTGGAACAATGACAGAACGCCGCCTATCTGCAAGGCGGATCCCACTGTGCCGGAGGCCACGTAATTTCCACTACCGACGATCAGCAAGACCTGAATGATGACTGAGAGAGGCAGAAGCAGAACGTTGAGACACAGCACAGTTACTACCAATATCCCAGCCGCCGTTTGATCGTTACCGGTTGCTACAACTACCGCGACTGCGAAACATACAAACAGACAGACAAGCAAAAAGACCGGCAGATAGTAGGTGATGGCGATAAGCGCCCCCTTCAGACCTTCACTAAACACTAAACCGAACTGATTGAGACGGGGCAGCGGACGATCATGACCACTGACGACTGCGCGGGCAACAAACAAGACACATCCCAGAGCGGCAATTTGCCCGATGACAGGCACCAATTGCAGCAATCCCACCACCAGGACAGGCTGCCACCAGTCAGGATCATCGAAAACAAAGCTAAAGGCGCGTGTGACATTCATTGAGGTGCTCCGGTTCTTGCTTGTTGCCTTAATCTGTGAAGGCTGGCGAATCTACCGGTTATCGGCGACGAAGCAACCAGGTCGAGGCATCCCGACCAGGTAAACAGGCTCTGTCAAGCACAGCTTGCGCCGTGAAGCTGGCTCAACAGATCGGTCACTGAAAAGGACGATCCAGACTACGCCAATGATCGCTTCCTGGCGTCAACTGTACCATAAGATAGCAGATTATGCGCGCTGCGTCATCTGCGCCTGTCGTTCAGCAGCTACATACAGTTGCGCGCCAACCAGTTGGGCGAAGACGCCGGCGCTGCATACCAGCCAGCCGGCCAATCCGATCACGACCAGTGGCGCATTGAACGTGATCAAAAGACCGGTCATAAGCGCCAGTAACGCTGCTGGCAGATAGGCGGCCAGGCTGGCCAGGCGAGCGCGCCAGAAGAAGATGCGGTAGGGCGCGCTCAAAGCCCGGCGAATCGTTTCGAAACTGAGCGCGCGTTCAATCTGGCCCTCTTCGGCAAACAGGAGCCGGCCAATCGGAGCCACCCCGATCATAAAGAAGCATAACCAGACCAGCCCCATCAGGGCCAGGATAGTATTGATGACCGGCGCGAGCAATGCAGTTTGCGCTGCCAGCGCAAGGAACAGACCACTACAACCCAGGATAAGGCCGCCGATCATCAACGGCAGCAGAAAGAAGGCCAGATCGATCAGGAGGGCAAAAATTCCGGTCAACGCTCGCAGCGTCCAATCACGCCATGGCGGCAGAGGTAGCGGGTAACCACGGCGAGTATTATCATAACTCTCCATGATGAACCCAACTGCCAGCGGCAACCCGATGATCGTTATGGCCAGCGCGCCATGGAGCAGGCACTTACGCCACCAGGTTGGATCACGCCAGATCAGCTCAACCGCAGCGCGAAGCGTGGTAGGAGGAGGGAGCGGCGTATACACTACTCAGATTCCCCGGCCAGATAGCGGCGAAGTAGATCGAGCGCCGCTGTGCCGATAAACTCACGACCATCACCCGAGCGCAGATCGAAGGGACGGGTAAGCCGGCGTTCACCTCCCGGCGCCAGCAGGACGAAAGCGACCGGAGTGAAACCCTGCTCATCGTGCCCGCTAGCCGGTTGCACACCTAACCCCAGATGACTCTGCCAGCGGTCAGCAACCGAGGCCGCGCCAGCCGCAGCCAGATCCGATGCTGCCAGCGCATCTGCCGGACGGTCAAGCGGATGGATTTCAACTCCGCGCAAATACTGCTCAATGTCAGGCGCGGCCAGCAGAGCGCGCAACACCGGCCCCTGGAGGATCCCTTCGTACAGCGCCAGCGTCAACTGCCGTTCCCGCAGGAGACGGGCCACCACGACCGGCAACTCCTCTGTGCCCAGCAGATAGGGGCCGAGCCGTTCACGAATGATCGCCTCGGTCTGCGCAATCATCGCCTCTGCTTCGGCCTGACTCTCGGCGCGAGCGCCGATGCGGAGTTCGTACCGCGCCCGCTTGGCCGAAATACCAACGGTTGGATTGGCCTGTTGCATCAGATCGGCGATCCGCTCACCGATGACACTCTCTCCCAGACCAACTGCATGCAGTGTGCGCACGAGAATGACCGTCGTGACCCCTCGCTCCTCACGCAGATACGGGATCACTACCGTCTCAAACAGATAGCGCATCTCACCCGGCACGCCAGGCAGAACGATCACCGTCCCGCGTTCATCCTCGATCAGGAAAGCCGGCGCAGTCCCGCGCGGATTGGGGATGACCCGCGCCCCCGCCGGCACATAGGCCTGACGCCGGTTACTTTCACTCATCGGACGATTCATCGCAGCGAAGCGGGCCGCAATCTGATCGAGCAATTCCTGATGAAACTCAAGCGGACGGTTGAATACGGATGCCACCGCTTCGCGGGTAACATCATCGAGAGTTGGGCCAAGACCACCGGTACAGATAACCAGATCAGAGCGTTCCAGCGCCTCGCGCACTGCCGTCGCGATCCGCTCAACATTATCGCCCACCACTGTCTTGCGATAGACATTGACGCCAGCGGCAGCCAGTTGACCGGCCAGGTAAGCGCTGTTAGTATCAACTGTTACGCCCAGTAACAATTCTGAGCCGATCGCGATAATTTCGGCATCCATAGCTCATTCCTCTGGCGCACAAAGACACAGACATGCTGTGCCACTCACAATGCCGAAACCGGGAGGATAACAGAGTAACTGGGCGGCGCGTAGAACGCTGCCCATTGCCTCTGAAACGCTGCGGTATCTGCGATTCACATCATGCCAGCGGTTCTGATGGCGGCTGAGGTGGTTCGCTGATCCGTTTGCGATACTCGCGCCACAATTCTTGTTCACGCTGAGCAGCGGCGCGCTGCCCGGCAGCGATAGCAGCTCGCAATCGCTCGGCAAACGACTGCCGTGTTACTCCGGCCCGCGCCACGAGCGCCTGGCGAATATCGCCACCTGAACGCGGATTGAGCAAGGCTACCGCAGCTACGCCGATAACGGCGCCAATCAGGACGCCGGCAATAAACGCGCCGGTTGCCGATGCGGTTTGGCGTTCGTGTTCGCGGCGTAACGCTGCAAGCAGGCGCTGCGCCGCTTCACGCTCAGCAGCCAGCGCCTCGAAGGTGGCGGCGCGTTCGGAATGGAGCGCTTCGGCGAACCGGCGCGCGACTTCGGCAATCGCATCGTTCTCAACGGTCATCGGGAACTCCTCAACTGCTGCGGGTGCGAATCTCTTCCAGAGCGCGGGCCAAAAATGCATCAACCGGCATTGCGCCGAGATCTTCACCGGCCCGGGTGCGAACAGCAACTGCGTCAGCAGCCTCTTCTCTGGCTCCGATTATAAGCATATACGGAATCTTCTGCAACTGCGCCCGTCGAATCTTCCCCTGCATGCGGTCACGGTTATCGTCAAGTTCAACCCGCAAACCGGCAGCAAAGAGGCGCTGGCGAACCTTATGGGCAAACTCCATCTGCTTATCCGTGATCGGGATGATGACGGCCTGTACAGGCGCCAGCCAGAGCGGGAAGGCGCCGCCGTAGTGCTCGATCAAGACCCCCATAAATCGCTCGGTAGTGCCGGTCACAGCGCGATGCAACACGACCGGCGTATGCGGCCTGTCATCTTCGCCAATATATTCGCATCCCAGGCGGGCCGGCTGGATAAAGTCTACCTGGATCGTGCTCAACTGCCATTCACGCCCCAATACATCGCGGGCCAAAAAGTCGGCTTTGGGGCCGTAGAACGCCGCTTCACCCTCAGCCTCGAAATATTCGACATCGTTGGCTTCAAGCGCAGCGCGCAATGCGATGGTCGCCTGTTCCCACTTCTCATCGTCTTGAACGTATTTCCCATCCTTGCCGCGCAGCGATAGCCGCACTTTATAATCGGTGAATTTGTACGTGCCTAACACCTCTCGGATTACCTGCAACGCAAGGCTAAACTCAGCTTGAATCTGATCGGGTCGGCAGAAGATATGACAATCATCCTGGGTGAGGGCGCGCACTCGCGTCAAACCACTTAAGGCACCGCTATCTTCATAACGGTAGAGCGTGGCAAATTCGGCAAAGCGTAACGGCAAATCGCGATAGCTGATCACGCCGAGCTGATTGTAGAGCGTCATGTGGCTGGGACAATTCATCGGCTTGAGGCGGAAGACCAGCTCTTCGCTCTCGACCATCGGCGGGAACATACTATCCCGATAGTTGTCGTAATGGCCCGACTTGCGGTAGAGCTGCTCTTTGACGACATTCCCCGTCCAGACATGTTGATAGCCGTAGCGCGTCTGCACTTCGCGTACGAACTTTTCCATTTCGTAGCGAATGATTTCACCCTTGGGGGTAAAGATCGGCAGACCGGGACCAATGTCATCAGAGAAGAAAAACAGCCCCAACTCTTTACCCAGCCGGCGGTGGTCGCGCTTGCGCGCCTCTTCCAACCGGTGCAGATAGGCTTCCAGTTCCTCTTTGGTATTCCAGCCGGTGCCGTAGATGCGCTGCAATTGGCGATTCTTCTCATCGCCACGCCAGTACGCACCGGCGATACTCATCAGCTTAAACGCTTCCGGGTTGATTTCGCCGGTATGGTTGAGGTGTGGCCCGCGACAGAGATCCTCGAAGGTGTCCTGGCGATAGGTGGAAATAACCGTATCGCCATGATGGGTTTCGCCATATTCATCCAAACCCTTAGCCAGCCCTTCGATCAATTCCAGCTTGTAGGGCTGGTTGGCGAAAAGCTGCCGGGCTTCTTCAGCGCTGACCTCACGATAGATAAATGGATGGTTACCGGCAATGATCCGCTTCATCCGCTGCTCGATCTCGGTCAGATCTTCGGGAGTCAGCGGTCGTGGCAGATCGAAATCGTAGTAGAAACCGTTTTCAATCGGCGGCCCAATTGCGATTTTGCCTTCAGGAAACATTTCGAGCACAGCCTGCGCCATCACATGGGCCAGTGAATGACGCAGACGGTAGTAGGGATCGCTGTTGGGATCGACTGGCATAGTAGCATCTCCTTTTACCTGGTTACGATGGTAAGCGAACCGTCTTCAATCCGGGCCGCGACGAGCTGACGCCCTTGCCGGACCAGCTCGGTGTTAATCCGTTCATTCAACACTGTTGCCAGATCATCGGCTGAGACAAATGCCACTAGCGGACCCTCGATCTGCGGCGCGAGCGGCACGATCCGGCCATCACGCACTGTAACGCCGCTGCTGACCACGCTTGTCATACCATAGGCGCGCACGGTGATGATTGCCCGTTCGGCCACCAACTGCACCCTGGCCTCTTCAACCGGCAACACTGCGTCGATCCCGCCGAGATAGCTATTAATCTCGGCTTCGCTAACGGTGACTTCACCGTTCGGCAACGCCGCAATTAACGCCGGTAAGGGCGCCGCTGCTGCCGGCGCATTGACCGGTGGCACAAGCAGATCGGCGAGATAGCGACCAATGGCGGCGCTCAGTTGCGGTCGGGCCAGGAACAGATAGAGCGCTACAATGAACAGCAACCCTAACCCCAGGCGCGCAATCTGGCCGCCGCAGCTCCCCGCCTCACGGCGTCGCGCCGGTAACCGACGCGCAGAAGAACGCATAGACAGCCCCCTGGATGCGGGCAAGGTCGTCATAACCGGCTCCATACATCTGCGCAACCTGATATGCCGACCTTCAACTCAAACAGCTCTCCGCCCGCACCGGGACGAAGAGCTGCTTCGTGGTTCCACCCTGTGTTCACGCAACGCCGGGTAGAGGCGTCGCGCCTCATTGCTCGCGATAACGGGCGAATCCCGTGCTCCCATACTGGCTTTGCGCGTTCCGGGAGCCGCTCGGAGGTGGTTTTCGCCCGACCCATCTCCAGACGCGCTCTCAGTCACGGCGCGCCCTCCCTGTGGTCGGAATCGGGGTACTCGTCCTCGTCGGCGCTTTTTGATGTTGTTTGCCATGGTAGCGCGAAGCGCGCTGCGCGTCAAGGTGAAGATGCGGAAATCGGTGACATTCCTGCCATCAATTCATAGGGGATTGCGCAGGCGTGCCGCAGACACGAGACCGGCAAGCGTATGGCCCGCAACGACCGGCAAACGACCGCAGACTGGCCGATTGCTTTGTTTCACGCTAAGCCCCTACTGCACTGTAGTGGTACACACCATTTCGCCAAAGCCAGCGCAGCAGCAAACCGAGTGCGATAGCCCATCCCAGTTGATGCGCTAACCCCCAGCCAATGGCCGCTGGATCGAGCCGACCCAACAACAGCTCCAACGGGAAGCTGAGCATCGCCCGAAACGGCAACCACATCAACACTGCCGTTACCGGCGGCGGCAAGAGATCGAGCGGAATGAGGTAGCCGCTGCTGAAGGCGTACAGACCAAACCAGAAATCTTGCAACGCCAGCACCTGCGTCCACCAGAAACTTAATGCGCCGATGCAGCACTGGTTGAGGAAGTAGACAATAAACGCCAGGACGATGGCCAGCGGCAACACTGCCCAGGATAACGGCTCAGGTTGCGGAATTGCGCCAGGAGCAATCAGGGCAGCGATCAACGCAATTGGCGCCACCATGACCAACCGCAACGGCTTGTCAGCCAGCGCCATCGCCAGATAACGCCAGAGCGGATGCACCGGTCGCAACAGGTACGGCGAGAGTTCACCTAGCCGAATTTCGCGCTCCATATCCCAGATGATCCAGACGCCGGTAAGCTGACGAATGCAGAGCGCCCCGACAAAGTAGGCGACAAAATCGTCGCTGCCATAACCACCAATGACTCCGTCACCAGCCAGCGAACGCCAGACTGCCAGCATGATCAGTGGCAGCATGCCGGTAACAACCCAGATAAAGAGTTGAGCGCGATAGGCCAGCGCATCAGCCCAGGCTGCGCGCATCAGAACGGCAAATTTGGCGAGCATAGACGCGCTACCTTCATGTCACTGCCGCAACGCTCGCGCGTTATTATCGATCAGACACTCTTTCTATTGTAGCAAAAGTGGCGCAACATTTTGAAGTTGTTGTCCATCCGCAGAGTTACCTTGCGCTGCTGAGCGGTCGGCATTGATCTTTTACTGATGACATTGAACAAATTCCCGCTCTTTACAATGATCTGGCTCGTTTCGATTATGATAGAGAAGACAACGCACTCTAAACGGAGAACTCATGCGCATCGCTTTTCTCGACTCGTGGATTCAGCAGGTGGCCGAAGGCAGTGGCACCGCCGCCGCAATTGGCGGTCTTGGCTACGCTTTGCGCAAACACGGCCATCACGTCGCCCGCATTTCGCCACCGGTCATGTGGCCACCCAACCTGACCTTGCGCCGGTTGCTATTCAACCTGTACGTGCCGGCACTGCTCCGCGCGCTACCCTACGATCTTATTGTCGGGGTAGATATTGATGGTGTTCTGGTAGCAGGACGAGTCACTTCCCCCTATGTCTGTAGCATTAAGGGAGTGATTGCCGAAGAACTGCAACACGAACGCGGCAACGTCCGTCGATTGCTCTGGTTGCTCTCGCGTCTCGAACGGATCAACGCCCGTCGCGCGCCACTCGTGATTACAACCAGTGTCTACTGCCGGCGCAGCGTGCAACACCACTACGGGGTGCCGGAAGAACGCATTCGGATTGTGCCCGAAGGGATCGATCTGGCGGCCTGGCCACAACCAGAGCGGCGAGGCGATGGCCAGACAATTCTCTGCGTAGCCCGTCAATATCCGCGCAAACACATCGCCGATCTGATCCGCGCTTTTGCTCAGGTACGGCGACAGTTCCCACAGGCCAGACTGGTGATCATCGGCGATGGGCCAGAACACGCCAACCTGCGCGCGCTGGCCGCCGGGTTAGATCTTAACGACGCCTGCCAGCTACTCGGCGCGCTGCCCAATGATGACGACGTGAAGGCCTGGTATTATCGCGCCGATCTCTTCTGCTTGCCCAGCGTGCAAGAAGGTTTCGGCATCGTCTTTCTTGAAGCGATGGCTGCCGGGCTGCCGATAGTCGCTACCACTGCCGCCGCAATACCCGAAGTCGTGCCCCACGGCGAAGCCGGTTTACTGGTTCCACCCGGCGATATACCGGCGCTGGCTTCAGCGTTGAGCGCCTTGCTAGCCGATCCGGCCCTCCGTCAACGCTACGGCGAATTCGGTCGCGCATACGTCGATCGGTTTGATTGGATGCTCGTCGCCGAACGGTTTCTGACTGTGACCCGTGGTTGGTGAAGTTTTCGGAAAGAAATGCTGTATGTCGATTGAAGTTCGCAATCTGCGCAAATACTACCAGGTCCATCGCAAAGAGGCCGGCCTTGCCGGATCGCTGCGCGCTTTCGCGCGCCGGCGTTACGAGACCGTCAAAGCAGTTGACGGTATCGATTTCACCATTGCCCCAGGCGAAATGGTCGGGTTTCTCGGCCCCAACGGCGCCGGCAAAACGACAACGCTCAAAGTGCTGGCTGGCCTGCTGCACCCAACCAGCGGCGAAGTGCGAGTGCTTGGCTACACGCCCTTTGACCGCCAAACCGCCTTTCTCAAGCAGATTACGCTGGTGATGGGACAAAAACAACAACTGCTCTGGGACCTACCGGCAATCGAGACCTTCGAAGTCAATCGGGTCATCTTCGAGGTACCGCTTGCCGAGTACCGCAGCACACTCGCCGAACTAATCGATTTGCTCGATCTCGGCGATCTGCTCAACAAACAGGTGCGCAAGCTCAGTCTCGGCGAGCGGATGAAGTGTGAACTGGCCGCAGCTCTCCTCCATCGCCCTAGAGTCCTCTTCCTCGACGAACCGACTATCGGCCTCGACGTAACGATGCAGGCGCGGGTGCGCGAGTTTGTTGCCGAATATAACCGGCACTACGGCGCGACCGTACTGCTCACCAGCCATTACATGGCTGATGTCACTGCGCTCTGTCGAAGAGTGATAGTGATCAACCACGGACGCTTACTCTACGACGGCAATTTGCAGAGTATGATTGAGCAGGTCGCCCCCCACAAGATCATCCATCTGGTTTTGAGCGAACCGGTTGCGGTAGAGATATTGGCGCGCTACGGCGAGGTGCAACGCGCTGAGGGGCTTGAAGTCGAACTAAAAGTTGCCCGCAATGAGACGACACGCATCGGCGCGCGGCTACTGGCCGAACTACCGGTCGCCGATGTAAATATCGCTGAACCGCCAATCGAAGAAATTATCGGCGAAGTGTTCGGTCAGCCAGTGTAGGGAAGGTTAACAGCCCTCTTCAAGCCGACGCGCCATAGGTCACGACACTACCAGGCGCAACCACGCTTTGCGGCGCAACAAACGACCGCGCGGCAATCACAGCGCCGCGGGTACGCATCTCGGCCAGCGATAGTACACCGTTGACGACAGCCACCGGCTGCGCATCAGGGAGTTCAGCCGCATTCAGCGCGGCATGATGGCCAATTTGAGCCTCGTCGTCGATCCATGAATGGCTCACCATGGCATCTGCCCCTACCATCGCTTCAGCCCCAATCACCGAACCACCCACCATCGCGCCGGGACCAATTGTTGCGCCGGCTTCGAGCACTGAAGCAACTACCAGCGCGCCCGGCCCAACTATAGCGCGCGGGCCGATCACCGTCGGCCCGACAATCCGTGCCTGAGCCCCGATCTGCGCCCCCTCTCCGATCACAACCGTCCCCTCCAGCTCAACCTGATCATCGATCCGAGCGGTGGATGCAATCTGCGACTGCGCCATCCGCGCCAGCAAAAAGCGGGCCGCCAGCAATGCCTCCCAGGGTGTGCCGACCGGAATCCAGTGACCGGCACAGATGTGGCAGGCGATTGGATGGAGAGCGGACAGCAAGGCAATAAGATCGGTCAGTTCAAGTTCCCCGCGCGGCGACGGGATGATCTGCCGCGCCAGTGGAAAGACCTCCTCATCGAAATGGTAAATGCCGGGATTGGCAAGCGCATCAGCCGGCGGATGAGCCGGTTTCTCGATAATCCGGTAGACCAGCCCATCCCGCACATCAAGCACGCCGAACGACCGCGGATCGGCAACGCGCAGACCGGCAACAGCGTAACGATGCTGACAGACCCCGATCACATCAGCGCGGTCAATCAGGTTATCGCCGTACAGCAACAAAAAGGGTTCATCAATTGGCGCAGCAGCCAGTAACGCCCCAGCCGTGCCGTTAATCACGGTCTGATGGACGTAACGGAGCGCCATCCCACGATATTCGGCGCCAAACTGAGCTATTATCTGATCGGCGCGATAGCCAACCACGAGGGTAACACGGTCGATCAGGCCAACCAGCTCATCGAGAATGTGCGCCAGTAGTGGCTGGCCAAGCAGCGGAATCAATGGCTTTGGACGATGTTCGGTTAGCGGACGAGTGCGCGTTGATGCGCCGGCAACCAGAATTACCGCATGACGAGCAGCAGGCATAGTCTCCTCCCAGAATAGCTCGCTCCAGATTCAGGATACCACAGCCTGCTTGCAAATCATCTGCCATCTAAGCAACCGGCGTCTATCGATGACACTGCTAGCCATTTGACAACTGGTGGGTCAACAAGATCGCCTGGGCCACTTCCCGCATCGTCTTGCGGTTACGCATCGCCATTTGCTGAATCCGGCGAAACGCCTCGGCCTCAGTCAAACCGTGTTGTTCCATCAACACACCCTTTGCCTGCTCGATCTCTTTGCGTGTCTCAATCCGGTCACGCAACGCCATCACCTCATTGCGACGCGCCTGATACATCTGCCAGCGCGCCAGGGTCACTTCGATCAAGGGCATCAACTCAGCATCGCGAAACGGTTTGATCAGATAGCCAAACACACCGGCCATCCGCGCGCGCGCAGCCAGGTCTCGCGAAGCCGACGCGGTCAGCAAAATCACCGGCGCCACCTCCTCGTGGCACAGGATAGTTGCCGCTTCCAATCCATCAAGCTGCGGCATTTTGTAGTCAAGCAAGACCAGATCGGGGCGAAGCTGACGCGCCATCACAACCGCTTGCTGCCCATCTGCTGCTTCGCCAACAATCAGATAACCGAGCGACTGCAACGTTTCGCGTAGATGCATTCGAATCAGCGATTCATCATCAGCAATCAAGAGTCGCGCTGCCATGCGTGCTCCAAAAAAGAATAAGCACCCGCCGCCGCAACAGTGCGACGCGCAGGTGGCATCAATGCGAATAGTATCGATGTAATTTCAGTATACGTAAACAGAGCAGTACATGCTATGGTTGAATTGCACAATGTGTTATGGATAGGAGTAATAGAAAACGCTGCGCATCAATCGACGATGCCAGCGCAACTCCTGCTCTGTGAGCGCGCTACCCTCACCATCTCCCTGCTCGTACCGACTGCTACGCGGCGAGTTGACAAACAATGCCTGGCGAAGACTTCCTGATGCGGAAACTGCTGGTGGAAACGCTTGAGCAGATCAACGAGGGAGGTAGCCGGTCATCGTCACCCGCGACGCGCAACCGGGCGCGCTCCGCTTTAAGGAAGCCGCATGCGACCAGCGCCGGGATACAGCAGTACACCATCGCCGTCGCGCTCATCCGCCGATACTAATCGAGGCTCGAACAGTTCCCTGGTGTCGGCAACCAGCGCCGCGATGGCCCGGCGCGGACAGAAATGAACGAGACTGTGCAGTATGCGCCGAGAAATTTCCCAATGCAATCGGAAGACCCTTAACTGCTCAGTTCGTAGAGGATAATACTATCGCGTTAGTTGAATTCGTGTTGACAGAAGAGGGTGTAAGGGTTTCCTCGGAAAGACATTATCGTTTAGTGTCTCTCGATGACCTTTCAGAAGAGGAGATTAAAGAATACAACCGACATCGCTTAACTTAATCTTGCAATAATGGATAGATTATCATTTTCCCCTCTACCTCTACCCCGAAGCCGAGCGCAAAGACCTCTTTAGCGACCAGGAGCCGCAGGGGCGCCGGCCAAATCTGAAACCAGACCTGCTCGCGGTGCTGCAAAAGGCGTATACTTCCTCCCCCCAGCCCCCTCCCCGCGAGCCGTATAACCCCACCCCCGCACCCCCTCCTCGCGAGCCAGATAACCCCACCCCCACACCCCTCCCCACGAGCGGGGAGGGGTGTGGGGGGAGGGGTCTTGGCGTACCCCGCCGCACCTCTGGGAAAAACTCAAGCCCCTCGCCCAGGAGATGCGTCGGCATCCCACACCTGCGGAGAAGATGTTGTGGCAACACCTGCGGGATAAGCAACTCTTGGGATACAAATTCCGGCGTCAGCACACCATTGGGCGCTTCATTGTGGATTTCTATTGCCGGGATGCAGGGCTGGTCATTGAGGTGGATGGGCCTATTCATCAATATACCGCAGAGGAAGACGCAATCCGCCAGGAGTTCCTGGAACGTCAGGGATTGCGCGTATTGCGTTTTACCAACGACCAGGTCTTCACCGACCTAACGAGTGTGCTGGCCGCCATTGGCCGGGCCTTGAAAGAATCGTCGGTCTCCGTTACTCCGGAGCAGGTCTTCCATTACATCTACGCCGTGCTATACGCCCCAACCTATCGGGAGAAATACGCCGACTTCCTGCGCCGGGACTTCCCCCGCATCCCCTTCCCCGCCGACCCTGAACTCTTTGCGGAGCTGGCCGCCCTGGGCAAGAAACTGGTCGCCCTGCACCTGCTCCGTTCGCCCGACCACGATCCGCCCCTCGCCCACTTTGAGGGGACGGGGGATAACCGCGTGGTCAACGTCGCCTACGACGCGGCAGCGAAGAAAGTCTCGATCAACGAGACCCAGTACTTTGCGCCGGTTGCCCCAGACGTGTGGGAGTACACCATCGGCGGTTACCAGGTGTGTGAGAAATGGCTCAAAGACCGCCGGGGCCGGTCACTCACCCTGGACGACATCCGCGCCTACTGCCGCATCGTCACCGCCCTGGCGCGCACAATGGAGATTCAGGCGGAGATTGACAAGCTGTATCCGCGCGTGGAGCAAACGCTGCTATCTCTGAAAACCTGAGCAGGATTGCCATTGCCCAACATGCCCATCCAGCCGACACGCTCCGCTTGCTGCGCTTGCTTCGCGCGCGACTGATGCCCAGCCTGGAGTATCGAGCAGCAGGCAATGTCAGCAGCGAGAGGTGAAAGGCTCGGCGAAAGGTGCAGGTACGCCAGGCTCTCAAGTTCGGCAGGACTATGGCGCAGCGCTTGCCATGGCCGGCCTGTGACGACGGTGAACGGTTAGCGGGTGTTTTGGTAATAGTGTTGTGCTACCGTTGTGCTACAGTCATTGCGGAGTATGACAATATCGTTTGCGCTTTGCCAGAAGTGATAGGCGGGCTTGCAGACGGTGGGGTTTTGCTCCAGTCCGCATTGGCACCCAACAAGCGATTCACCTGACGCCGCTGCGCGGCGCAGATGGAGCATATGCCGTTAGCCCGCTTATTTTAAGAAGACATATGATGTGTCGATTTTTTTCTGCGTTGTTTTTATTAGCATTGCTGGTAGTAATAAGCGGCTGCGGCTCCGCATACCCTGAACCTACTGAAATTAGCAGGAATACCATTGTGTATGAGATGAGATTATCCGCCTCAACAATGGTGGAGGCAAAGGAGACACAGACCAAATAGTAGCAAGAGATGTTGCAACAACTATTGAGTTTGGAGCAGGAATTGCTGCTGGATTTAAGTCCGTTGTAGAAGGAGCCATTTCTGCAAAGTACAGTGCGTATAGCAACACTTCAAAGAGTATCCGTGTAGTTGCACCCCCTGGAACGAATATGGAGTTTGTTTTGCGCTGGTTCTATGATGTGCGGGCCGGCAATGTGCAAATCAACGTACAGACCACGACATACGAAGTCCGAATACCGATTTCGGTCGAACAGATCTCAGCCCGAGATAGGGGTTGTTAAATATTGCCCTCTTAACCTACACAGAGCGCCAGCGCAGTCCATACTACTTCACGACCATACTTTACAAACTGACGGCTCATTTCGCGAGCACAAGTTAACGCCAATTGCAAGTACAGGAATCATAGCCCAGGGGACATATTGTGGCGGAATAGCCCCATTTGACGAAACAGAAACCTCGCAAAATCTTAATATTCAGCAAATAAGACTTGAAGAAATTTCAAATAGATGTAACCACTATCCTTAACATAGAAAAATCTAACTTTTCTTCTATAAAGACATCGCTATCCATAAAAAAGTTTTTAGAACAACAAACAAATCAATAGAGAAACATGGTTATGTTTTTGATATGCATATCAATACAGGAGACAAAAAATTTTTTAACACACTTTGAACCATCAAAATCCATATAGTTTTAGATCTAGACTTATATTATCATTGTGATAGTTACTGCTATCTTGGCAACTGCAAATAATATCAAGCGGGCTAACTCTCACTTGCGCCTGACACCGCCGCGCTACGCTTCGCGGCACGGATGAAACGCAAGCGGTTAGGCGCCAGAGAGTGTTTGGCGTCAAGACATACCATCTCAGCGTATTGAGGTGTACAGGTATGAAACTGTTGAAGCGAATTTTCAGATCTCAGGAAAACAATCTTGTTGTCTGTTTTCGAGTTCAGAACTATGCAGAGATGTGCCAGCGCGACGCAAAAGCAATCCTGAAACTAGAGCACAATCTTGTAGAATCAGGAGCAATTTCTGCCAAAATTGACGTTCCATCAAAACTCTGTTGCGTAACAATTACGGATCCAACCGTGAAGCCCGAAGACATCCGGCAAGTATTGGAAACGCTCGGCTCCCGCGTTATGCCCGAAATCAGGGAGGCGTAAATTGACATGAGCAAGCTTACCCGTAAGACTTTTTGAAGATAGGGCAGCAAACCCGGCAAGCCTCACTGCCAACCAATGCTTCCCCCCGACTCACCCACTACAACCTGCGACCGTTCTTGCCGTCCCGACTACCATAGACCAGTCAGCGGAACTTCTGTATTTGACTGGCGAGTAATCAGCCGCTCAGATCGAATGAGATTAATAGCGCTCTCGCTCGCGAGAGCATGAACACGCAGGAACTCTCGATCAGGGATTAACGCCATGACCGGCGGTGATGTGGCTGAGGTCGATTGTGCCACCGCGCAACACAAAACCGCCTGAGAAGGGATTTTCAGCCAGAAAGAGCGGTGTATCGAGATCGACAAAGCGGAAGCCACCCAGACCGGCAGCAACATGCGCTGACATAGTCATCGCGAGAATCGATTCAACCATCCCGCCAATCATCAGTCCTAATCCGGCAGCGCGCGCAATTGCCGCAATCTCTAACGCTTCCACCACCCCGGTCTTCATCAACTTAATATTGATCACTTGAGCTGCCCGCTCAAACGCAATCCGCAACACATGTGCCGCGCTGGAAGCCGTCTCATCGGCAGCAATCGGCACGCCGCTCCACCGCGCCAACTGCCGCATCCCTTCCCAATCGTCAGCCGGTACCGGTTGTTCAACCAGAGCCGGCACAATCTGCTGCAGGCATAACGCTCCCAGCAACTCCAGTGTCGTCTCGGCGGTCAATCCGCCATTGCCGTCGAGAATCAACGGCGCGTCGGGTGCCACCGCCCGGATCGCTGTAATGCGCGCCAGATCGTGTTGTAGATCACTGCCGCCGATCTTAACCTTGATCTGGCGAATACCACGGTCAAGAATATCGAGCGCAGCCAGTGCCGCTTCCTCTACCGTACCGGTGGTGATGGTCATATCGGTTTCCAGCGTTTGGCCGGCGCCACCGAAGAAGACGTACAGCGGGATACCGTAGTGGCGCGTCAGCGCATCGAGCACTGCCGTCTCGATGGCGCAACGAGCCGATCCGCTTGCCCCGATCCGCTCGCGCAACAGGTCGGCAATCGCTCGCCACTCGCGCGCGTCTGCCCCTTCAATTGCCGTTCGCACCGACTCGATTGCCGCTTGTGCTCCGGCCTGCGTCTCGCCGTTGAAAGCGGGGAAAGGAGCAGCCTCACCGTAGCCCCGCACCCCATTTGCGAGTTCCACCGTAACCAGCAAATTACGGGCGATCTCCTGCGCGCCACCGGCAATGCCAAACGGACTGCGCAGCGGAATATCGAGCGGAGCGACATCGAGCGCGCGGATCACGGTATCCATAGCTTCCTCGCTGCACGTTCATATCACCCAGACCCAACAATCTTACTTCCTGGCGTGGGAACGACGCAAATAGATGGTAATCGTCACCAGCACGATACCTGCGCCCAACACTTGCCAGACACTTTGCAACTGCTCACCGAGCAACAATGCTGCCAGCGCCAGCGCACTGATCAGACGCCAGCCCATCGTGCTGCTGACCATTGGCGCGCCAAGCTGGCGCAAGGCCACAATCTGGCCAAGATTGGCGCCAAGCAGCACAAACACGATGAAAGCGGCAAAGACTGCCCAATCGAACGGGCCGATAACGGTAAACTGCTGCCACGGCTCACTTAAGAGCAGACTCATCGCGCCACAGGTCACGGTGAGCGCAATCAGTTGGATCAGCAGCATTGCTTCTGCCCGCACGTGACCGGTGCCGGTCGCGCGCGGTATCAAGATCATGTACAATGCCAGCGCGCAGGCCGAGACGAAGGCGATGGCAATGCCGATCAGATCGCTACCGGTGAGGCGCAACATGGCGCCACTGCTCAGATCACCGCTCATCATCAGCAACGAACCGAAGATCGAGAGACCGATAGCCGGCAGCGTAAACGGTGGCAACCGTTCACGAAAGAACACCTTACTCATCAACGCGACAATGAGCGGGGTTAGCAACGTAATCAGTTGCACATAGATCGCCAGCGTGAAGCGCGCCGAGGTGAGGTTGGTCATCGCCCGCGCGCTGACTACCAGCGCGAAAAGCCAGATGATCGGTGTTAACCACACGCGCCGATCGAGATGGCGATAGGCAAAGGGCAGGTAGATGAGCAGTGCAATCGCGTTGCCGAGAGCGAGAATAGCCATGCTGGGCAGATGGCTAATCGTTTGCAGATAGCGAGCCAGTACGGGATAGGCGCCCCAGCCGGTATGGGCAAAGAGGGCAACAATCAGCCATGTCCACGTAACACCGGCCCGGGTTGCGGTAGCGGCAGATGAATTACTCATGGCGAGTATTATAGCAAAAGTTGACTAAGCTAAAAATGTCTTTATGCCTGTCTGTCCGGGAGAACGCCTATGCCTGTTCAGCTCGCCGATCTGATTGCCGCTGGTGGCACTCTGGTTGGAACTGCTTTTACCGATAGCTTCACCGATTGGAGTTATGACTCGCGGTTGACCGCCGCCGGCGAATGCTTTATCGCCCTCCGCACTGCCCGCGCTGACGGTCACGACTACATCCCGGCGGCGCTGGCCGCCGGAGCGCGTGGCGTGTTGTGCAGTCGCCCACCACGCGCTGACATCAACGCAACCGTCATTGTCTGCCCTGATCCGCAGACGCTCCTGCTGCGCTGGGCCAGTCAGCGCCTGCGCTCATTGCAACCAACCGTTATTGCAGTTACCGGCGGCATCGGCAAGACGTTAGCCCGCCGCGCGATTGCAGCCGTACTGGCAACCCGGCACCCCACCTTTCAAAGCCGGCGCAATTTTAACTCGCTGCTCGGTCTGCCAATTTCGCTCGCCCGCCTCCGCGACGATGACCGCTACGCAGTGCTCGAATTCGCCGGCGAGCACCTGGCTCCCCTGGCGGCAGCCTTTCCGCCGAGCCTGGCCGTCATCACGCCGGCAGCCGATCCCGGGATGGCAACGTTGCTGGCAGCGCAAGGAGCCAGTGTGCTCATCGCGACCGACAACTTTCACTACGCCGGCGCAGGCGGGATCGAGATCCAGGCCACAGCGATTGAATACGGACGCCACGGCGTTACCTTCATCGCTCAGGGCAGTGGGATCAGATTGCCAATCGCTACTCCCTTGCTCGGCCCGCCGGGTGTGGCTGCGGCACTGGCGGCAGTTGCCACCGGCCTGGCCTGCGGTATCGCGCCATCAGCTATATCGCAGGCCTTGACCCAATTGACTACCCCTGCCGGACGTTTGCGACCCTTGCCGGGATCACGCGGCGAAACCATCCTTGATGATAGCTTCAATGCCACGCTCCCGGCTATGATCGCTGCCTTGCAAACTCTGGCCGCATTGCCTGCGCAACGACGCATTGCCGTGCTGGGAACACCTGCCGAGCTACCGGCTATCGATCCTACGCCGATGTTGATCGACCTGGGCACGCAAGCGGCGCGGAGCGCCGATTACCTGATCTTTAAAGGCATCGGCGCGGCGACGATGGCACATGCAGCGCGAGCAGCCAATCCCAATGCAGCCATCCATATCGTTGACACCAATAGCGCCGCCCGCGCCGCCCTTCCACATGACCGCGCTGCCGCCGATCTGATACTGGTATCAGGCGGCGCAGGCGAACGCCTCGAACAGATCATTGCGCCGCTGCTGGCGCCCGATCATCCGCCAGAACATTATCTCATGCGGCAAGAACCGGCCTGGCGCAGCGCGCGGATCGGCGATCCCGGTCGGCCCACATGGGTTCATCTCGATCTCACTGCCATCGCCGATAATATCCGCCTTCTGCGCGCCCACGCTGGCGTGCCTCTTATGGTTGTCCTCAAAGGTGATGGCTACGGCCATAGCGCGGCGCGGGTAGGAAGAGCCGCCCTTGCCGCTGGCGCCGACATGCTGGCCGTCGCCACACTCGGCGAAGGACGGGCATTACGCGCCCAGGGTATCAACGCGCCGATCCTCGTCTTGGGGTACACCCCGCCATGGCAGGCCGCCGACGCAATCCGCCTCGACCTGATGGTGACCCTCTTTGATGACGACACGGCCCAGGCTCTCAATGCCGCTGCGCGCGAACTCGGCCAGCGCGCGCGCGTCCATGTCAAAGTCGATACCGGTATGGCCCGTCTCGGGCTGTCGGTCACGGAAGCAGGCCCTTTCCTTGCGCGCCTCAGTGACCTTCCCGGCATTGAACCAGTAGGTATCTACACGCACTTTGCCCGCGCCGACGAGGCCGATCCTGCGCCAACTGAACGCCAGATAGCCAGATTTCAGACGGCGCTCAACGAAATTACTGGCGCCGGCCTGCGACCACCAATCGTGCATGCAGCCAATAGCGCCGCTACCTTACGATTCCCGGCAGCCCGATTCGATATGGTCAGACCCGGGCTGGCCTGCTATGGTCTCGCGCCCAGTCCAGCTTCGCCACTTCTACCCGGCATGCGCCCTGCGCTCAGCTTCTACAGCGAGGTGGCGCAAGTCCGCGAACACCCGGCAGGAACACCGATCTCGTATGGCGGCGTGTACGTCACCTCGCGACCTTCCCGCATTGCCACTATTCCGGTCGGTTATGCCGACGGTTTGCGCCGCTCGCCGCCATGGCGCTTTGTGCTCATTCGTGGTCGCCGCGCGCCAATTGTCGGTCGAATCTGCATGGACTACGCGATGGTTGATGTCACCGACATCCCTGGTGTGCAACGGGGCGACGCGGTGACAATCATCGGCCGTCAGGGTGACGACGAAATTGGGGTGGATGAAATTGCCGGTTGGTTAGGAACAATCAGCTATGAGGTACTCACCGGTATTTTGCCGCGTGTGCCACGCGAGGTTGGATGGTGAAGCTTGCGCGACATAAGTTGGCAAAACCTGACAATCTATGCTATAATATCGACAACTTTGAATGCAGGAACGCCGGGCTGCGCCGGCCCGCGCGCGATTACGCGAGGAGGAACCACTCGTGGCGCTTGAAAAAGAGGAAAAGTCGCAAATTATCAACGGGTATCAAATTCACGAGAGTGATACCGGTTCGCCCGAAGTTCAAGTTGCTCTTCTAACTGAGCGCATCAATCAACTGATTGAGCACCTGCGCGTCCACTCCCACGACCACCATTCGCGGCGTGGCCTGCTCAAGCTAGTCGGGCGACGGCGACGACTGCTCAACTATCTGCAGTCTAAGGATCGTGAACGTTATCGTAGCCTGATTAATCGCCTCGGTCTGCGCCGCTAAGTATGGTAGGGGCAACCGTCGGTATGAAATAAGGTCGAGGAGGGCGCCAGCGGTATTCGCCGCGCGGCGCTCTTTGCTTGTCAGTGGTCTGGCGCGGTGGTTCGGGATTGGCGCGTGCGAATGATACCCTCGTGCGCATACGCCAGTGCCGAACTCCGCGCCCCGGCTGCCAGCGCAGCCGTAGTTTGGTTTTGAGCGGGCGAGTAATGCCCATTCTGGTCAGGAGTAGCAAGCACGTATGACAGAACGAAAAATTTATACCGTCAGCGCGGAGATTGCCGGTCGTACTTTAACCCTGGAAGCCGGACGTTTCGCCGAGCAGGCCGATGGCGCAGTGGTAGCCCGCTACGGCGACACGATGCTGCTGGCGACTGTTGTCTGCGCCAAAGAGGCGCGTGAAGGCACTGATTTCTTCCCGCTTACCGTCGATTACGAAGAGAAGATGTACGCGGTAGGCAAGATTCCTGGTAATTTCTTCAAACGCGAAGGCCGACCTACCACCACAGCGATTCTCATCTCACGGTTAACTGATCGCCCACTGCGCCCCCTCTTTCCCAAAGGGTTCTACAACGAAGTACAGGTGATTATCACCACCTTCTCGATCGACATGGAGAACGATCCCGGTCCACTGGCCATTATCGCCGCCTCGGCTGCCTTGTCGATCAGCGATATTCCCTTCGCCGGCCCGGTGGGAGCGGTGCAGATGGGGCATCTCAACGGCGAGCTGGTCGTTAACCCCAAGATGGGAGACATCGAAAAGAGCCGGCTTGATCTGGTTGTTGCCGGCACGAAAGATGCTGTGTTGATGGTCGAAGCTGGCGCGTATGAGTTGACTGAAGACGAGATGCTCCAGGCGGTCATCGATGGGCACGCCGTCTGCAAACAGATTTGCGAGCTGCAAGAGCAGTTGGTGCAGCTCTGCGGCAAACCCAAGCGGCCCTTCACTCCGCCTGTAATCGATACCTCGCTCGAAGAGGCAGTTAGCGCCTGGATGGGCGATCGCCTGCGCCAGGCCGTTCGCAGTCCGATTAAGCAGGAACGTGAGGCGCAAACCGAGGCGCTGAAGGCCGAGGTGATCGCTCACTTCACCGCCGATGAGCCGGAGGAAGAGATACCGAACCGCACCAAAGAGGTGACCAAGGCGTTCGAGAAGCTTCTCAAGGATGAAGTGCGCAACGCCATCCTTGATGAAGGCATCCGGGTCGATGGCCGTGCCCTCGATGAGATTCGCCCGATCAGCATCGAGGTCGGAGTCGTGCCTCGCGTCCACGGTTCGGCAGTCTTTACTCGTGGTCAAACCCAGGTGTTGACGATCACTACTCTCGGTTCGCCCGGCGATGAGCAAAAAGTTGACGATCTTGGCATCGAGACGACCAAACGCTACATTCACCACTATAACTTCCCGCCGTTTAGCACCGGTGAAGTGCGCCGACTCAGCACCCCTCGCCGGCGCGACATTGGCCACGGCGCTCTCGCCGAGCGCTCGCTGTACGCTGTGCTCCCTAGCGAAGAGGAGTTCCCGTACACGATCCGTCTCGTCTCTGAAGTGCTCTCATCGAATGGATCGTCATCAATGGCCTCAGTTTGCGGCTCGTCGCTGAGCCTGATGGATGCCGGCGTGCCGATTAAAGCGCCGGTAGCTGGGGTGGCAATGGGTCTGATCACCGGAGCAGATGGGCGCTGGCGTGTGTTGACCGATATTCAAGGCCTCGAAGATGCCCTCGGTGATATGGACTTTAAGGTAGCCGGCACTGCCAAAGGTGTCACCGGTTTGCAAATGGATATCAAGACTACCGGTATCACCTACGAGATTATGCGGCAGGCTTTCGCGCAGGCTCGCGCCGGACGGCTCTTCATTCTCGAGAAGATGAACGCAGTGATCAGCGCACCGCGCCCTGAGTTGTCGATCTATGCGCCGCGCATTATGACGATCCAGATCCCGGTGGAAAAGATCGGCGCGCTGATTGGCCCCGGCGGTAAGACGATCCGGAATATTTGCGATACGACCGGCGCTCAGATCGATATCGAAGATGATGGTCGCGTCTTTATTACCACACCTGATGGGGAAGCGGCTAAGAAGGCAATCAGCATGATCGAGGGGCTGACCCGCGAAGCAAAAGTGGGTGACATCTTTCTCGGCAAGGTAGTCAGTATTAAGCCGTTCGGCGCTTTCGTCAATATCCTGCCCGGCAAAGATGGCATGGTACACGTATCAGAACTTGACGATAAGCGAGTTGAGAATGTCGAAGATGTGGTTTCGCTCGGCGATGAGATCAATGTAATGGTGATTGATATTGACCGGACAACCGGCAAAATCAGCCTGAGCCGCCGGGCAGTGCTGACCGGCGAGACGCCGGAAGAACGAAAAGCTGCTGGCGCCGCGCCGCGCCCGCGTCCGCGGGATGAACAGCGCGGTGGACGCGATGAGCCGCGCAGTCTGCGCGAAGAGTTGCGTGGGCCGCGCCGCGATGCCGATCGGCCACGCCCAAGACGGCGCGACGATTAGGCTGGCGGCTGAATGTCTCCAAGATGGTTCGATTCGGTTTTTTGTGACCAAAGACAAAGGACGGCGCGACGATTAGGCTGGCGGCTGAATGTCTCTGCCTGTTCTCTGTGATCGATGGGCAGTATGTCATTGTTGCGTCGTGTGTATGACGGTTACCGGGTTGTCAGATCGCGTAGCAACTGCAACCCGGTAACATAGCTCGATACAAATGTAAGGATAATTCAGGTGGGCGGACACTGAACCGGCTATCGGGAACAGTCTCTTTCTCCGCCCGTCTGCTGTCTGAAGCCTGGTGACAATGTTCCGATGACGACCATGTCAGTCACCATCCCAACCTATTGTGAGCTCGGAGGCCATGGCCCCCGTCTCATCCATATCGCGCCTGCTAACGGCTTTCCGCCAGAAGCATATGTCCCTCTCGCCGCCGGACTGTCGTCCTTTGGACGCATTCTCGGATACCGGCCACGTCCGTTGCGCGTCGATGGTGATTCGCAACCGGGGGGGACATGGCGCGATTTGGCGGCGGATCTGCTTGCCGATCTGCAAACTGTAACTCACGAACCGGTGATCGGGATCGGTCATTCGCTCGGTGGGATTTTATCGCTCTTTGCCGCAGTCAAACAACCGGCATTGTTTCGCGGCCTGGCACTCATCGACCCGGTCTTCTTTCGCCGACGGCTACAGATGCTGATCTGGCTGCTCCAGCGCAGCGGTCAGGGGCATCGCTTCCCCCTGGCCCAGGGTGCGTTACGCCGACGCGATCACTTTGCCAGCATCGATGAAGCGCGACAGCGCTGGCAAGGTCGCGGCGTGTTTGCCGACTTCACGCCTGCCGCGCTCGAAGGCTATCTCAACGGTGGCTTGCGTCGCCATAGTAATGGCTACAAGCTGGCCTGGCCGAAACAGTGGGAGTCGCACATTTTCGCCTCGTCACCGGTCGATGGATGGCGCGATTTGCGCCGCTGGCAAGGCCCCTTGTTGATTGTGCGCGGCACCCGCTCTGAGCTGATTACCGATTCGGTCTGGCGCCGTTTCCATCGAGCAGTTCCTCATGCCCGGCTGGTTGAAGTTGAGGCCGGCCATATGGTGCCGATGGAGAAACCGGCTGAAGTGGCGGCTATTATTGCCGATTGGTTGCGTGAGTTAACCTGATTGCAGCGCAGTGGGCTGGTAAGGGTAGGAGCAGGATTGCGTTCGTTATGCTCAAGCTGAAGTCGTTGATGCTGGTTGTCCCTGCTTGCTGAGCTTGTCAGTATTCACAAGAGATAGGCTATCTGTCGAAGTGGCAGTGCTTGCCACTTCTTTTCGCGATGAGCGGGCAGAATACGCGCAACCACCCTTGCCGGTCGCAATCAGCATAGCCACTCCAACCTGCTTCCGGGAATAATTTGCCGCGTCTACCCTACCGTCTCGTCTGACCGCACTTCATAGATTGCCATCCACAAACACACAACCGTGATGACGATCGCAAATGCAGTATAGACCAGCCATGGCGACGGTACCCACAGATTACCCACCGAGGAGGGAATCTCCCACAGCCATGGGCCATTGCCGGTTTCGAGCGCACCGGCAGTCATAGACAGCGCAATGAACGGATGCAGACAGAGGAAGGCCCCCATCGTGTAGATGTACCATGGGGAAAGCAGGTCATTGAAGGCGCCAATCAGTAACGAGATGACAAAAAACAAGAATGGCACCAACAACAGGATCGCAATAACCGTACCCTGGGCCAATACCGTCGCAGCCAGTGTCGAGCGCATCACTGTTGACCAGAATAGACCAATCGTTGCGTAGCTGATCGCCGTTGCCAGCAGACCCACAGTGCCGATCAGTACTTCTTGCCCGGTAACGCCCCCAAAAATGAGCGCCAGGCCCGCAATCGGCAACGAAGACGCTATTAGCAGTAGCGCAAAGGCGATGGCAGAGATCAGTTTGCCGATGACGATTTGCCCTGGCGACAACAACGATGCCAGCAGCAGATCGTAGGTTTGTCGCTCTTTCTCACCCACAATTGCGCCGGCAGTCAACGAAGGCGAGAGAAAACAGACCTGTATCAGCGCAGCGGTCATCACCGTAAAGAAGATAGCCTTGCCAAGCGAGCGAGACGCTTCTGGATCATTGAATCTCGTCGAACTGGCAAAAACCGCGTAGATCAGTAAGGTTATTGCGCCGATGACAGTCAGATAGCCGGTCAGAATCAACCAGGCATTGCGTCCGCGAATGCGACCGAATAGCTCGCGATGAAGCACCGGATTAGCAAGCAAATCGCGCATCAGTATACCTCTCTCACCCAATTACGCCGCTGCCTGCGCTCAGATCGAGACGGTCATCCGGCGAGTTGTTTCACCCCGGTATTGCCACGATCTCCCTGTTTATGGTATCACAAGAAGGTTCCGGCTGCTCATCGACCCATCACTGCCCGCAATTAATCCGATCCAACAGCGAGGTAACGGCATAGATCGCGCGCAAGGTAGGCGCCGGCGTGCCGGTCAATTCGGCCAATTCAACCACTGCCCCCAATAAGGCGTCAATCTCAGTGGGACGTTTGGCTTCAATATCCTGCAACATCGAGGTCTTATGAGCGCCGATCTCTTCGGCCATTCGAATCCGACGCTCGATAGAGACTGGAAACCGCGCGCCCAACGTCTCGGCAACCTGTTGCGCTTCTGCCATCATCGTTGCCGCCAATGTGTACGTACCCTGATCGGCGATAATCCGGTCAAGCGTAGCGCGTGTCAACGCACTGATCGGGTTGAAGGAGAGATTACCCCACAGCTTGAGCCAAATCTCATTGCGAATATCGGTTTTCACCGGCGCGCGCAGACCAACCGATTCGAGCAGTTTACTCAGCCGCATCGTCCGTTCGCTGCGACTGCCATCAGGTTCGCCAAGTGTAAACCGATTGCCCTCGATGTGGCGGATCACACCGGGTCGCTCGATGGCTGCTGCCGGATAGACCACACAGCCGATCACGCGCTCGATTTCAGTATTGGCAGCAATCACACCGCCGGGATCGACCGACTCGATCCGTCGCCCTTCATAAGGGCCGCCATGACGCAGAAAATACCACCATGGAATACCGTTTTGCGCGTACACCACTGCTGTAGTTGGGCCGTAGAGGGCGCGCATCGGCGCCGCCAGCGCCGGCAACGATTGCGCCTTCACCGCCACAATCACCATATCGTGCTGGCCGGCAGCAATCATATCGGCAGTGGCCATTGCCGGTTTCACCACCTCCTGGCGGCCATCCTGGTATATGATGGTCAATCCATGCGCTTCAATCGCGGCCAGATGCGCACCCCGCGCAATGAGAGTCACTTCGGCCCCGGCCTGAATCAACTTCGCGCCGAGCCAGCCCCCAATTGCGCCAGCCCCAACAATGCAAATCCGCATATCACTTCCTCACTTATGACCAGCCGCCACGACCGAGAGGGCTACCTTTGGCCAGCAGTTACGCTACTACAACTTCCGCAGATAGACCCGCTCGAGTTCATGCCGCGACCCTTTAACCAGTATCAGATCGGCGCTCCAGCGCGTCGGCTCGATGTTTTGCTTCAAGTTGATGTAGTTAATTTCACGCCAGATCCGGCGAGCAGTCGCAATTGCCTCAGTTTCACTCAACTCAGCATAGCGGCGAAAATAGGATGAAGGGTCGCGGAAAGCCGTTTCACGCAACCGCAAAAAGCGCTCGATATACCATTGCTCGAGATCGCGCTCATCAGCATCGACATAGATAGCAAAATCGAAGAAATCAGACACATAGAGCTGCGGTTCACGGCGATGACTGGCGCCACGTTGCAACACATTCAGACCTTCGACGATCAGCACATCCGGGTGATCGACCACCTGCACCTGATCGGGCACTATGTCGTAGATCAGATGTGAATAGACCGGCGCCGTCACCGGACCATAACCCGATTTAATATCGGCCATGAATTGTAACAAACGCCGCCGATCATAACTCTCTGGAAAACCTTTGCGGTGCATGATGCCCCGCTCTTGCAACACTCGATTAGGGTAGAGGAAGCCATCGGTGGTGATGAGATCAACCTTCAACCGGCCAGGACCGCGCGTCAACAGCGCCTGCAAAATGCGCGCTGTGCTACTCTTGCCAACTGCCACGCTACCGGCAATCCCGATCACATATGGCACGCGCGCTGTTGCCGAACCAAGAAAAGAACTCGTTGCCTGATATAATCGGCAGGCATTTTCATAGTAGAGCTGTAACAGGCGAACCAACGGCAAATAGATGTCAGCCACATCTTCGATTGAGACGCTGTCATTGAGACTAACCAGCGAATCCAGTTCGGCTGCGCTCAGCGGCATTGGCGTACCATTCCGCAATGCCGCCCATTCTGCGCGCGAAAAAGCCAGGTAGGGCGAGAGACGCCGTTCGAGTTCAGGCTTGAGAGTCATGCCGCTTCCTGTCCATCAACAACGGGCATTGATTACCGGCAGCACCATTGCAACGTTACGCATGCTCGCGCATTTGCGATCGCAAATGCTAGTATCATACCAGTTATCGTCAATTTGCCGACAAACCAAACCCCGGCGCTTGCGCCTTACGCTCGCCACGGCGATACATGCGCGCCTCGGCGCAGCTACACCAAACCCAACGTTTTGGACATCGTAATACGCTGTAATTTGCCGGTAGCACCGCGTGGCAAGGCATCGAGAATATGGATCGCCCGCGGCACTTTGAAATCGGCCAGCAGACCGGCGCAGTGATCACGCAATTCGCGTTCACTGGCTTGCATTCCCTCGCGCAAGACGACCGCCGCATGCACTTCTTCCCCTAATGTTGGGTGAGGGACAGCAAAAGCCAGCGCCTCGGCCACTGCCGGATGGCGCAGCAATACATCGTCGATCTCAAGCGGGGAAATCTTTTCACCACCGCGATTGATCAACTCTTTAATTCGACCGGTCAGACAGAGATAGCCATCCTCATCGAGATACCCTTGATCACCGGTGCGGAACCAACCATTCACAAACGCAACCGCATTTGCGTCAGGGTTGTTCTCGTAACCGTCAACCACATTTGGCCCACGCACCACTACCTCACCTTTAGTGCCTGCCGGTAACAGTTGGCCATGTTCGTCCATAATAGCAACTTCCACCCCGAAACCAATTCCAACCGAGCCGGCTTTCCGCTGAGCGGGCGGCAATGGATTAGAAGTCATCTGATGCGACGCCTCAGTCATGCCGTAACTCTCAATCACCGGCGCGCCAAAGACCTGTTCCATCCGTTCCATCACCACTGGCGGCAGTGGCGCACTTGAAGAACGGATGAAGCGAAACGGATTGGCGGCAATGATCGCCGCATTTCGCTCAGCGCGCGCCAGCAAGACCTGATGCATTGTCGGCACTGCTGAGTACCAGGTAGGCCGCTCCTGCTCAACCCAGCTCCAAAACTTGAGCGCATCGAAACCGGGCGGGCAGATCACTGCGCCTCCGGCAGCGAGCTGACTGAGCAATGAGGCCACGATACCATGAATATGAAAGAGTGGCATTACGCAGAGCGAGCGGTCAGCGGCGCTCAGCCGGTAAGTGGCAATGATATTGGCTGTCGAAGCAGTCAGATTGCGATGGCGGATCGGCACTCGCTTGGGCCGACTGGTCGTGCCACTGGTATGCAGAATCATTGCCACATCGTCAGGCCCGGCCATCCCATCGTGGCGCGGCGCGCCAACCGCACCACTGGCAGAAAACGTCAGGTTTCCTTCGGTATTTAACGCCGCCTCGATCAGCAACATTCCTGGCCGCAGGGCAGCCCGTGCCTCTTCACCCTCGCCGGGAGCTACGATCAAAGCCCGCGCATTGGTATCTTCGTAATAAAAGGCAAACTCCTCTCGCCGATACCTGGGGTTAAGCGGCGCAGCGGTAGCTGCTGTGGCCGCAGCCAGAAAAGCCATTGCCATCACCGGGCCATTGCCAAGCGCAATGGCGATCCGGTCGCCACGCCCCAACCCGCGCGCCTGCAACCACTCGGCCAACCGGCTTACCTGCGCTTGCACCTCAGCAAACGTCCACACCTGCCCGCCAGGGGCGATCAACGCCGGATCGCGCTCGGCGCCGGCGCGCAAAAGTTCAAACAGCGTCGCTCTGCGCATCGTCATTGTCATTGATCTCCACTGACCCTCAAACCAACCGTAGCTCTCTACCAGCCTACAGCCAGCCCATCACAACGCGGTTCGGTACCGGCTACATAACACCCGCTGGCTAACCGCCAGATCGCCTGCCCTCGCCCAAAGCCACCTAATTCACTCTCAACGACCACCTGATGACCACGCGCAGCCAGACCCTCTATCACATGGCGCGGCGTCTCAAGTTCCAGACGCAACGTACCATCGCGCTCCCAGCGCCACCGCGGCGCATCGAGCGCCGCTTGCGGATGCAGCCCGTAATCGAGGGTATTAACGATGACCTGCACGTGACCTTGCGGTTGCATATGCGCACCCATCACGCCAAAGGGGCCAATTGGCGCGCCATCTTTGCTGAGAAAACCGGGAATGATAGTATGGAACGGTCGCTTGCCGGGCGCTACCTGATTGGGATGACCGGGCGTAAGCGTGAAACCACACCCGCGATTGTGCAGCGCAATGCCGTAATCAGGGATCACCACCCCTGACCCAAAACCCATGTACGTCGATTGGATCATGCTGACCATCATGCCATCACGGTCAACTGCGGCAAAATAGACGGTACCGCCTTGCGGCAATGCTGACGGACCGTAATTACCTGCCCGTTCGCCGATCAGCCGACTGCGCGCTGCCAGCCGCTCGCGATTGAGCAGCTCTTTGACAGGGACAGCAACCTTCGCCGGATCAGCCACATAGGCAAACGCATCGGCAAAAGCCAGCTTCATCGCCTCAATCTGCCAGTGGAAAGAGGCAGCAGAATCTCGCGGATAGCGGGACAGATCGACCTGATCGAGCATGCCAAGCGCCATCAATGCGGCAATACCCTGCCCGTTTGGCGGAATTTCATGCACTTTGTAGCCGCGGTATTGCATACAGATCGGCGTCACCCACTCCGAGCAGTGCGCCGCCAGATCTTCGGCGCGCAGCAGGCCACCGGTAGCGCGGGCAAAGCGGTCGATCGCCAGCGCAATTTCACCGCGATAGAAGACATCAGCGCCGTGACGCGCAATGAGACGGAGCGTGCGGGCATGACCGGGACTCACGAAACGCTCACCGGGACGTGGCGCGCGGCCATCAATGCTAAACGTGGGCAGGAAACCGGCAAATTCGGGACCGCTACGCGCATGCGCCATCACCACTCCCCGCGCCCAAAAGTAGGCCACCATCGGCGGCACCGGCGCACCCTCTTCGGCATAGGCGATAGCCGGCGCCAGCACCTGCGTCAGCGGCAAGCGACCAAACCGGTCGTGCATATCTCCCCACAACCGCACCACTCCCGGCACCGTTACCGGCCACCAGCCATGTACCGGCATCTCGTGGTGACCTGCCGCTGCCAACGCTTCAGCAGTAAGACCAGTTGGGGCCGCGCCTGATCCGTTGATACCGTAAAGATTGTCACCGGCCCAGATCAGGGCAAATCCATCACCACCCAAACCATTTGAGGTTGGCTCAAGCACGGTCAACGCAGCGGCAGTAGCTATCGCTGCATCAACGGCATTGCCCCCAGCCTGCAACACCTGCATACCGGCCTGCGATGCCAGCGGATGGCTACTGGCAACAATACCGCGTTCGGCAACTACTGGCACCCGCCTTCCAGGGTAGGGGAAATGGTGCAGGTTGAGATCCATGACAAGGCTCCTTCGCGCAAGAGAGGCGGATCGTGACGTGATATTTGATTATACAATGAATAATACTGCAGCCTGACAACGCGACGAGACAACCTCAAATGCGAGCGTTACCTGCAAGCTGGCTTGACATCACTGCTCGCTGATGTTATCCTACATAACAATAGAAATAACATTTGTTGCGATCGCGGATGATCGTTACAGGGTGAAAAGATGCGGCCTGGCGTTGCACGCCGGGCGTTTTTGATCAGGTATTGCCGGGATCAAGCGCTCACTACCCGCATGGCCGGCAGCAATGCTGCGGTAATCCCGGCGCAGCACTTACCGAGCTACACCCTGCACGATGGCAGGCAGCAGACCGGAACAGCTAGCAGAGCGCGCATTGCTCATCAGGCATACGCAGCCAATATATGTTACGAGCGAACGCATGGGCTTGACCCGGCAGCAACAAGCCTCGTCAGCAGTTTATGGCCACCTGAACTGGAGCGGCTATCATGGATGACGCAACGATTACCTCTTCCCTGGAGCTGGTCTTAGAGACGCCAGATGGTGCAGCAATGAACGAATCGCTACCACCACTTGCGGCTGAGCTGCTGAAACATAAAGTGATGCTCACCATTGTCGAGCAGCAACAGCGTCGCGGTTGTCAGGCCACGCTCGAAACCGTACAAGGCGCCTTCGTACAGGCCTATCACTCGCCCTCGGTAGAAGCACTCATTGCCCGCCACCGCGAATACCTCCCCAACGCCGATTTTGATCTCATTCGCCGCTCATATGCCCTCGCCGCTGTCGCTCACGAAGGACAGCGCCGCCAGTCTGGTCAACCTTACCTCGATCACCCGATTGAAGTGGCCCTGATTTTGCTCGATCTCCGGCTCGATACCGAATCAATCGCAGCGGCACTATTGCACGACGTAGTAGAAGACACCGGCGTCCCGTGTGAAGTGATCGAGCGCTTCTTCGGTAAGCAGGTCGCCAATCTAGTCGATGGCGTTACCAAGCTCTCAGGTTACGAAAACAAGAGCAAAGAAGAGGTACAGGCCGGCACCTATCGCAAGCTGATCATCGCCTCTGCCGATGATCCACGGGTGGTCTTGATCAAACTTGCCGACCGCCTCCACAACATGCGCACGATTTACGCCACTCCGCCGCAAAAACAGCAGCGGGTCGCGCGCGAGACGCTCGACATCTATGCGCCGCTGGCCCACCGTCTCGGCATGTGGCAGATGAAATCAGAGCTGGAAGATCTCGCGTTCAAAACGCTGCATCCCGACCGTTACAAAGAGATTGCCCAGGGCCTGGCGATGCGCAAAGAGGCGCGTGACCGCATCGTGCAGCGCGTCATTGCCCAGTTGAAAGAGGCCCTGGCTCGCGAAGGCGTCAAAGCCGAAGTCACCGGGCGCTCAAAACATATCTATTCGATCTGGCGCAAGATGGAACGTAAGGGTGTGCCGCTTGAGCGAATCTATGATCAGCTCGCGGTACGCATCATTGTCGAAGATACTACTAATGAAGTCGGGGCATGTTATCAAGCGATGGGTGTCGTCCATAGCAAAATGAATTGGACGCCGGTTATGTCGGAGTTTGATGACTACATCGCCGCCCCTAAAGAGAGTTCGTATCGTTCCATCCACACCACGGTTATTTTGCCCGAAGGTCTGCATTGCGAAGTGCAGATCCGCTCGCGGAAGATGCACGAAGAAGCCGAACACGGGATTGCGGCTCACTGGCGTTATAAAGAAGGCTTCAATAACCGCAGCGACAAAGACTATGAGAATAAGATTCGCTGGTTGCGCGAACTGATTTCGTGGCGCAACGAGACGACCGATAGCGAATTTGTTGACATGCTGCGCGCTGAGTTTGAAGAGCGCGTTTTTGTTTTTACGCCCAAAGGTAAGATTATCGATCTGCCAGAGGGTTCAACGCCGATCGATTTTGCCTATCGCATTCACTCTGAAGTGGGCCACAACTGTATCGGCGCAAAGGTCAATGACCGGATCGTGCCACTCGATTACCAGTTGCGGAATGGCGAAATTGTCGAGATTCTTACGGCAAAGTCGCCTCGCGGCCCGAGCCGTGACTGGCTGCGCATCGTGAAAACTCCTTCGGCCAAGAATCATATCAAGCGCTACTTCCGCCGTCTCGAACGCGAAGAGAATATCAATGCTGGCCGCGAGATGCTCGAGAAAGAGCTGAAGCGGTTCGGTCTCACGCACGTTAGCTTTGAAAAGCTGGTGGAACTGGCCGGCCCCTCAGTGCGCTCGGTTGACGATCTTTTCTATCAAATCGGGGTCGATGATCTCAATGAGCGCGCGCTGATCCAGAAATTATTATCTTCCCAAGAGCCACCGGCACCTGAACCTCTGCCAGCCTCTTCCCAAAGTCAGCCACTTGCCCGGGTAAGCGCTAATGGAGAAATCTTTCTTGAGAATACCGGCAGGATTCCTTCGCGACTGGCTCGTTGTTGTAATCCTATCTTCGGCGAACCGATAGTCGGCTTCACCACTCGCGGTCGTGGCGTCACCGTTCATCGCACTGATTGCCGCACCATCCAAAATCTGAGTGAGAGCGAGAAAGGTCGGCTGATGCCGGTCTGCTGGGGTAGTAACAATGGATCAAACCAGCAATTTCCGGTGCCGTTACGCATCGAAGCCTGGGATCGAGTTGGCCTGTGGCGCGACATTTCGCATGTGATTGCTGAAGCCGGTATCAATATCACTGATGTTCATCAGAGTAAAAAATCCCGTGCTGATGGACGCACAGCCCTCAATGTCACGGTTTCTCTCAATTCGATGACTCAGTTATCGCCGCTGATCGAAAAGATTAACCGTATTCCTGATGTGATCGATGTCTATCGTAGAACCTAGCGCGCCCGTTGTCGATGATTGAGTCAATCCAATCTGATTTGCTGCAATGGTTTGCATCCCATGCGCGCGATCTGCCCTGGCGACGCACACGTGATCCGTATGCAATAATGGTCGCCGAAATCATGCTTCAGCAGACGCAGGTTGATCGAGTCATCCCCAAATATCACGCCTTTCTGGCCGCTTTTCCCACGCTGACGGCGCTGGCTGCTGCTCCTACCGCCGAAGTCATTCGCCTGTGGGCCGGGCTTGGCTACAACCGACGCGCGATCAATCTGCAACGCGCTGCCCAGATCATCGTCACGCAGCACAACGGGCAGGTACCGGATTCAGTCGCTGTCTTGCGCACCTTGCCCGGCATCGGCCCCTACACCGCAGGCGCAATTGCCTGTTTCGCGTTCGAGCAGGATGTAGCCTTCCTTGACACCAATATTCGCCGTGTCGTGCAACGACTTTGTGTTGGCGCAGACCACGAAGCAACCGCCACCAACGCCGACCTGCTGGCCCACGCCGCGGCACTCATCCCACCAGGACAGGGATGGACATGGAATCAGGCCATTATGGAACTTGGGGCGTTGATTTGCACTGCCAGTAATCCGGCTTGCTGGCGTTGTCCGCTGCGCCGGCATTGTCGCGCTTATACCAATGCTCTAAACGCCGAGCCTGCTTTGCTGGCGCCTGTCGTTGCGCCGACGATGAAGCGGGTTGCCGAACCACGGCCTACCGAACCATTCGTAGGTTCGCGCCGCTGGTATCGTGGCCGGATTATCGCTGCGCTGCGCGCGCTCCCCACTGGCGCCATCCTGCCTCTGTTCGAATTAGGGCAACAGGTGCGCGCAGATTTTACTGCCGATCTTGAACCCTGGCTGCAAGAGCTGGTGCGCGATCTCGAGCGTGACGGGTTACTGGTGGTGAATGAACAAGGCGCGCGATTGCCAGATTGAGGTTCGGGTAGATTAGATCTGCCGCCGAATGCTACCTTATCTTTCAGTCTGATCGCAGGTAAATTTCTGCAACCACCTGACGCAATCCTGCCTGATTCTCGATCATAGCCTGACGATTCAAGCGATCAACCTGATAACCTTGCCCGCTTGCTTGCGATCGGACTCTGGCTAAAATGTCCGGTGAGGTTACATCTGAGTGGCCGGCTGTAACGCCAACTGCCATGATCACTGAACATGCCAATTGGCCGACTGGCTAGAATCGTTCACGTCAGCACACAGCGCTCTCATTGACCGACCGCCAGGATAGAAGCGTGAGATCAAACTGCAATGCGAGCCGACTCACCAAAACCAGAGCCAGACCAGATTTGAGGAGACGCACTCCATGCACGCAATTCCTCTTCCCTTACGTGGATCGCTGATCGGATTGTGGATCGCCGCAGTGCTGGTGGGAAGCATCTCGATTCTGCTGGCGCCACCGGCTCCTTTCGATGTAGCAACGTGGCTGGCAGTCATCTTGTTTGCGTTGGGTCTGACCATCTTCGAAACCCTGACGCTTGTCCGCGACGGCGACCGTCCTTTAGCGGTAACCCTGGCGCTGCTCATTGCTGCAATGATCATCTTGCCCTGGCCGCTCTTCCTCCTGGCCACAGCGATCGGAGCAATTGCCGGCGCGCTGGCTCGCAATATGCTCTGGTGGCAGGCGCTTGCATTACTGGCAGTGCGCTGGATCGCATTAACCGCCGGTAGCGTGGTGTTAATGCTGTTTGCTCAGCAACATGTCTATGGCGTCAATGTTGCGTCACCGGCAATGATCATCGGGTTAAGTTTGTGTGGCGTGATCGTTTACCTGATCGAACGTGTAGCCAGCGCTAGCCTGACCGTCCCCCTATCTGGAGAGCGCTTCTTGACAAGTTTGTCGTTGCGGCTTGACGATGCCGGCTGGTACGGATTGATCTTTGCCCCGTTAGGCGGCATACTGGCCATTCTCTGGCAACAGGAGGTGTGGGCTTTTGCGCTCGGTCTGGCGCCATTAGCTATGGCGCAGATCAGCATGCGGCGCCAGAACCGGTTAGAAGAGGCTCTCTCTGCCGCCGATGCGCAATTAAGAACGGCTAATGCCCGACTGCAGAATCTCTCGCAGCAGAGCGATCATTTGCAAAATCTGGTGGTTTCGCTGATGACCAGCCGGGACGTTCCGACCATGCTCCATCTGCTTGGTGAACGTCTGATCGGCCTGATGAAGGCCGATTGCGCATGGGTAACCCTCTACGATGAGTATGGCAATTTGCAACTGGTTGCCAGCCACCATCTGCCGGTACCTACTGAGGGAGTCGGCCCACAGCCCATTCCCCTTCCCCAAGCTTACGAATCTGCACTTGAACGCGGTCGCGTCACCCTCTTCACCGATCAGCACGTGCAGACACTGGCGCCGGTAACCGCATTGCGCCAGCATTCACCCTGGCAAGCCATCATACTGTTGCCACTCCTCGATGAACGACAACGGTTAGGCGCCGTTTGTTTGGCTTTCGAAACAGTGCGTGGCCTCAAAGAGGATGAGCAGCGCCTGCTGGCAGCCTTTGCCCGCCATGCTGCCGCAGCCATTCAAAATGCGCGCCTCTTCCGCCGCTGGCAGGAAACCCAGACGGAACTGGGACGCTCGGCTAAACTGGCCGCAGTCGGCACGTTTGCTGCCAGTATTGCGCACGAATTTAACAATCTGCTGGCTGGTATGTTAGGCTATGCTCAACTCGGTCTGGCTGATGATCAGGTTGAGACGAAGAATGAGGCTTTGAAAGTGGTGCTCGATACCTGCAAGCGGGGACGCAGTATCACCGGGAGCCTGCTTACCTTTGCCCGTCGGCGCGACTCGCGCCGCGAGTTGTCTGATTTACGGGAAGTGATCGATGGTACGATCACCCTGATGGAGATCGAACTGCGAAAACACAACATCAGGGTAGTCCGTAAGATCGAGATGGTTCCCCCGACGATTTGTGATGCCGGGCAAATTTCACAGGTCTTTCTCAACCTGCTGACCAATGCCCGCGATGCTATGAAACCACAGGGTGGCACACTAACCGTCACCCTCAGGTCTGAAGCTGACTGGATCATCCTACAGGTAGAAGATACCGGTCATGGCATTCCTGAAGCAATCCGCCGACAGATCTTTCAACCGTTTGTGTCAACCAAAAATACCACGGGGAGTCAGTCAGGTACCGGCCTGGGCCTGGCGGTCTCTTACGGTATCATCCAAAACCACAACGGTCAATTCGAGGTCGAGAGCGAGGTTGGCAAAGGAACTAAAATGACGATTCGCCTGCCCATCGTGCAGGAAGAGGCTCAGCCCGACAACCTATCACCTATTCCACCGCAAAAGATTCTGGTGATTGACGACGATGAAGCGTCCGCGCAAACCTTGACCAACCTGCTGACCCAGGCCGGTCATCACGTCACCTACTGCGCGCATAGCGCCGAGGCAGTGGCAATCTATACCGCCAATCAGTTTGACCTCGTGCTATCGGATGTCGTTATGCCCGAACTCGATGGTATCAGTCTGCTGAATGTCTTGCGTTCCTACGATCCAACGGTCAGTGTCATTCTGTTTACCGGCCAAATCGAACCCGATCAGGTCGCGACAATGGCGGCCAGTGGCGCCTACGCCGTGCTGCGCAAGCCCTTCGCCGCCGACGAGTTACTCGCTACCGTGCAGGCTGCTTACCACGATCGCGAACGCGCCCGGCGCGCCCTGGCCGGGGTGAGGAGTGACTGAGGCGCACCCAGAACAGTGACATGGCGCGGTCATGCGCAAGGCGCCAGACACCTGACTGCGACTGTAATGTCCCACACGAGCCGGAACGCCATCTCTGGCGCGCCTGGAGATTGCTGCCCATTGGCGAGACAGGTCTATGGGGCAAAGGTATCTCACCCTGCGCAAAGGTCATGCGTGTAGCAGGCCGGCACTTTCCTTATCCCCCTTCGAGCGCATACCCCACAAAGACAGGGAGTAACGAACAACACAAAGGGAACGGATGAACACCTTGCCGGCGGCGTGATGTTCACACGTTCCCCACATATTTATTTCTTAACCTGCCGCGGCAATACCCTGAATACCGCCCTCGGTCATCTTATACACATCGAGCAGAGCATCCACCTGTTCGGCGGTGAGCAAGCCCTTCTCGACCACCACTTCTTTGATTGTCTTGCCGGTAGCCATCGCCTCTTTCGCAACCGCAGCGCCGTTGAGATAACCGATCACCGGATTGAGAGCAGTGACCAGAATGGCATTCTTGGCCAGCCAGCCAGCCGCTTTCTCTCGATTTGCCGTAATACCAACGACACACTTCGTCGTAAAGGCGTTAATGGCACCGATCATCACATGCATCATCTCAAACAGGTTGTGGGCAATGATAGGCATCATCACATTCAGCTCAAGCTGCCCGGCCTGCGCCGCCAGCGCAACGGTCAGATCGCAACCCTGCACGTGATAACAGGCCATATTCATCATCTCGGCCAGCACCGGGTTGACCTTGCCCGGCATAATTGACGACCCGGGTTGCACTGCCGGTAGCCGAATCTCATCGAGACCGGTTGCCGGCCCCGACGAAAGCAGGCGAAGGTCGTTGGCAATGCGGCCTAGCGTGATGGCCAGCGTGCGCAGGCTGGCTGAGAAATCGGCAGGATCGGCCATACTCTGCATCGACTCGAACAAATTGCCCGATGAGTACAGCTCGTGACCGGTCAATTCAGACAGTTTTTCCACCATACGCGCATGGTATTCGGGGTGGGCATTGAGACCGGTTCCGGTTGCAGTGCCACCGATACCAAGCCGGCGCAATCGGTTGGCGGCAGTCACGATTCGCTCCATATCGTTGCGCACCGCTTTGGCGTAAGCGCCGAACTCTTGTCCGAGTCGCACCGGCACAGCATCTTGCAGGTGAGTGCGGCCTGACTTCACCACATCATCGAATTCAACCGCCTTGGCTTCCAGAGCATTAGCCAGATCGTCAATTGCGGCCAGCAATTCCGGCAAGCGCCACAAGCAGCCGAGCCGGATTGCGGTTGGGATGGTGTCGTTCGTCGATTGCGCCATGTTCACATGGTCATTTGGGCTGACCGGCTTTTTCGGATCATCGAGGCTATAACCCAGAATCTGGTTAGCCCGATTCGCCAGCACTTCGTTGACGTTCATATTGTGTGAAGTGCCGGCGCCGGCCTGAAACGGATCGACCACGAACTGATCGGCGTGCTGACCGGCCAGAACCTCTTCGGCGGCTTGAATGATTGCATTGGCGATCGGCGGATCGAGCAAACCCAGATCGCGATTGACTTCAGCCGCAGCCCGCTTGATCATCGTCTGCGCCCAGACAAAGGCGGGATAGGGGCGCATACCGCTAACCGGGAAGTTTAACACCGCGCGCTGCGTTTGCGCGCCGTACAACGCATCAGCCGGCACCTGCATCTCGCCCAACGAATCGCGCTCAATGCGATAACGCTCAGTCATACATTCAGCTCCTTTCATGCGCCAGGGGTGCCCACTGACCCCTGTTCGACATGGGGATGATTGCTGCACGAGGCGATTGTATCACACCCGGTAAACGCAGTTCACAATTGCTGCTGCTGTCTCACTCTCTCTAATGCGACCGGCAACGGCGCTCACCGCATCTGTGCGCTGTGGGATAAGAGTGCAGCGAGGAAACATTTTTTTCTCTCCCACAACCCCAGGAGAGAGACCGATTACAACCAGACAGGTGAGCGATGGCTACTTGCGTAGACACAATTCTCTCCTCAGCGAGCGAAGTGTCGGAAAAGCAGGCAGGTGATAAGGGAAAGAAGCGTTCCGCCTCAACACGATGCAAATATCTCTTACAGTTTGATGAAAGTCTGTTCGCAATGAAGGCACAGTGTGCTATAATCAGGCCAAATCACTGCGCCGCTGACTGCGCTTTATGTCGATATAATACCAAAAAAACGACACCACCAGCATTCTATCGGACAAATGTTTCAAGGCCTGGATCGCCTGTTTGCCTTTGATCGCGTCTTTCAAGTGTAAAGAGTTTTTACTGCGAGCACGCCCATGCATGACTTTGTTCACCTGCATGTCCATTCCGAATACAGCCTGCTTGACGGCTACGCCACCACCAAAGGTATCGCCCAACGCGCCGCCGCGCTGGGTATGGACAGCATCGCGCTGACTGACCACGGGGTACTGTACGGCGCAATGGAATTTTACGAGGCGGCAAAGAAGGCCGGTATTCGCCCGATTATCGGGATGGAAGCTTACATGGCTCCCGGCTCGCTCAGCGATCCGATGACCAGGGGCGGCAAGAACTATTTTCACCTGTTACTGCTGGCGCAAAACGAGACAGGCTATCGTAATCTGGTTAAGTTAACTACTCGCGCCCATCTTGATGGCATGGGCAAGGGTGTTTTTGCCCGTCCCCGGATTGATCGCGCTCTGCTCGAGAAGCATCACGAAGGTCTGATCGTGACCTCAGCCTGTCTGGCTGGCGAGGTGCTCCATTATCTCAAGAACAACGACCGTCGCACCGCTGTCGAAACCGCCGCCTACTATCGCGACCTGCTCGGCCCCGATCGCTACTACATCGAGCTGCAATTACACGATAACACGCCCGAACTCGAACCGCTCAACGATGAATTGGTGCGCATTGCTCGCGAACTCGGCATCCCGCTCGTTGCCACCAGCGATGCCCATTTCGTCCTGCCGTCTGACAAAGAGACGCAGCACAAGGTGATGGCAATGGGCATGAATATGACCTACGCCGAATTCTGCGCCCGTGAATATGCGATGGATGAAACCTACCACATTATGTCGGGCGAAGAGATGTGGCAACGTTTTCGTCGCTACGGCGCCGAGCCGCTTGAAAATACCCGCCGGATTGCCGATATGTGCCGCCTGAAGCTCGAGTTCGGCCGCGTGCAGTTGCCGGTCTTCGAGCTGCCCGAAGGCCATACTGCCGCTTCGTATCTGCGGCTTGTCTGCGAAGAGGGGTTGATGCGGCGCTTCAATGGCCGACCACCAGAGGAGTATGTGCGCCGCCTTGACTACGAACTTGATGTGATTAACCAGACTGGCTTTCCCGATTATATGTTGATCGTCTGGGATTACGTCAAGTTTGCTCGCTCGCGCGGCATTCCCTGTCTCCCACGCGGCTCGGCTGGCGCCTCGCTCGTGCTTTACGCTCTTGGCATCACCGATGTCGATCCGGTCAAGAATAAGCTGCTCTTCGAGCGCTTCCTCTCGCCTGAACGCCTCGAGATGCCCGATATTGACACTGACTTCGCCGATTCACGCCGCCAGGAGATTCTCGACTATATTGCCAATAAGTACGGACGCGAGAATGTAGCGCAAATCATCACCTATGGTACCCTCGGCGCCAAAGCTGCCATTCGCGATATGGGTCGCGTGCTGGATCTCGATCCGGCAGAGGTTGATCGCGTCGCCAAGCTCATTCCGGCGCTGCCGGTCGGCACAACTATTGCCCAGGCGCTCGAGCGGGTACCCGAATTGAAGCAGATCTACGAGACCCAGCCCCATCTGCGCGAGCTGATTGACCAGGCGCAAAAGGTTGAAGGTCGGATGCGTTCGGTTGGCACTCACGCTTGTGGCGTGGTGGTGAGCCGCACACCGCTCGAAGAGATTGTGCCGTTACAACGCACTACAAAAGACGAAAATGCCTTGATGGCCGCGTTCGAGGGGCCGACCCTGGCCAAGATGGGTCTGCTCAAGATGGATATCCTCGGGCTGACCAACCTGTCGGTGGTAGCCGAGGCGCTCAAGTATATCGAGCAGACGACCGGGCGAAAGATGTGGCTTGATGAGATTCCGCTAGATGATCCGAAGGTGTTTGAAGCCTTGGGCCGCGGTGAAACCAAAAATGTCTTCCAGCTTGAGTCGGCGGGGATGACGCGCTACCTTATGCAGTTGAAGCCGACCCGGGTAGAAGACCTCTACGCCATGGTCGCGCTTTATCGCCCCGGTCCGCTCGAACAGATCCCGGTGTACATCGAGAATAAAAACAACCCCTCCAAGATTCGCTACCTCCACCCGGTGCTTGAGCCGATCCTGGCCGACACCTATGGCGTGATCGTCTACCAGGAGCAGATTATGCAACTGTTGCAGACGGTCGCCGATTATACCCTCGGTCAGGCCTACATTGTGATTAAGGCAATCAGCAAGAAGAATAAAGAATTGATGGCCGAGAATGAAGCCATCTTTAAACAAGGATGTCAACGCAAAGGGATTAGCAAAGAGATCGCCGATCAGCTTTGGGAGTTGATCCTGCCCTTCGCTGGCTATTCGTTCAACCGGCCCCATGCTACTCTGTACGGCTTGCTCAGTTACCAGACGGCCTGGCTCAAGGTGAATTATCCGGTCGAATATATGACCGCAGTGCTGACCGGCGCCAACGGGGTCATCGAAGATGTCACCAAGGCTGCCCTCGAAGCGCGCCGACTCGGGGTGGCTGTGTTGCCGCCTGATGTCAATCGGTCTCAGAAGGGTTTCACTATCGAGCCGCTCGCGCCGCCACTGCCAGCCGGTGTGATCCACCAGCGCGGGATTCGCTTTGGTCTTATGGCGATCAAAAATGTGGGTGAAGGCCCGGTTGATGCTATCATCGCCGCTCGCGAGGCGGGCGGGCCGTTTCAGTCGCTCGAAGACCTGTGCGCCCGCGTCGATCGTCACGCACTCAATAAGCGCACTCTGGAAAGTCTGATTAAGGCCGGCGCCCTCGACTCGTTGCCCGGCACCCGGCGCCAAAAGCTGGCCATTCTCGATCAGGCGGTGAATGCCGGGATTGAAGCGCAAAAGGCGCGCGAGATCGGCCAGAGCAGTTTGTTCGACATCTTTGGCGAAGCGAATAACCCGATTGGCCCCGGAGTCGCTCGTATCCCCATGCCCTTGATCACCGAGACTCCTGCTGAACAGAAAGAGGTGCTCTTGTGGGAAAAAGAGCTACTGGGGCTGAATATTTCTGATGATCCCGTCGCGAAGGCGCTAGAGGGGATCGATCTGCGAGGGGCAACCGATCTCGGTTCAATTGAGGCCGAACATATCGGTGAGACCCTGACCTTTGTCGGAGTGTTGAGTGGTGTGCGTCGTATCGCGACCAGGAAAGGCGATTCGATGCTGGTCGCCACGCTCGAAGATCTGACCGGTAGTATCGAGATCGTCGTCTTCCCTAAAGTGTTGGCGAAATGTGCCGATCTCTTGCAGAACGATACGGTTGTGCGGGTGACGGCAAAAGTTGATAATCGCCGCGATACGCCGCAGCTTGTGGTTGAAAGCGTGGAAGCGCCGGGTACGATTGATACCACTCAGGCTGTCCAACCGGTTGAGATGGATCTCGAGGGGGTGAGCGACGAAATAGTCGGTGAGCTGATGATTGATCTGCCTGACCCTGCGCCGGTATCGGCTCCGGTAACACAACCGATTGCAGCAACAGAATCGGCCTCAGCGCCGGCTAAACCACCGGCAGTGCGCGCGCGGCAGCCGGTGAAGTTGAATGGGAGCGGCAACGGCCATAGCAATGGCCATGGGCAGAGTAATGGCAATGGTCATGCCAGGACAACCGAACCGACCCGAACCGAAAGCCAGCCAGCGCGCAACCTGCGCATCTATCTACCGCGCACGAATGATTTCGATGCTGATGTTGCGCTGATGCAGCAGATTCACCATCTGCTTAGCGCCACACACGGCAACGATCAGGTGACGCTATATCTGCCCAATGGCGTGGGTATGGTCGTGTTGCAATCGCAGCAAACGATCGAGGTATCGGAAACGTTGATCAACGAATTGCGCCAGATCCTGGGGCCAGAACGGGTGCTGGCAGCCTGACCGGCAGGTGTGGCGGAACGAATGAGGCAAGGTGACCGCCGATCAGGCGCGATCCTTGCCTCATTCCTGTATAGATGATTCATTGCGAGCGGATGGTAAAATCACCGACAAATGTCTGTTGCGAGTGATGGCTGTATAACACTAGCGTATAGTCGCCGGCTGGCAAATCACGGATCGCGAATGTGCCACGCACCCGACCGTCACCGTCGGCACGCGCGGTAGTCACCGTTACCGGCGGCGCGCCGCCAGGAGGGTTATACCAGATGCCAACCGGCTCGCCGGGGGCAAAACCTTCAGCGGTATATGTCAATGTCTGAGCGTCCAGTGTCAGACCTGGAATCCGCCATGTTACGAGCGCTGGCTGAGATCCAACAGTAAGGCGGGGGAGATTACTCTGACCACGCCCGAACTCAGTCAGATCATCGCGATACCACAATCGAGCCATTCGCCCGATGGCAAAGCCCAACGGCGCATCATCCCGCACCCGAAACCGGATGGTAATCGTAACCAGATCGCGGACAGCCGCCAATGGGCCGGTGCGAATGGTTATGAGTCCTGGCTTTACCTCGCTCACCCACACATCGGCGCGACCCGGATTCGCGTCAAGCAGGATCAGAGCAGCGTCATCGAAAGGCAGCTCAATCGTTGCCTCTCGCATTGGCCCACGCCCATAATTTTCCAACACGAGATCGAGCGTCAACACTGTGCCAGGTTGGGCCACATCATCGACTCGTTGCGCCAACACCACTCGCGCCGGTCGCGCTCGCTGCACTGGCAGTAACGTGTACTGAATATCGTCGATCAGCCATGTATCACGAAGGCCACTCACCTCAACCGTAGCGATTGCGCGACCCGTCGGCGCAGTGAGCACCACCTGATCGAGCTGCCCGGTGAAAGTATTGGCGTTAACTACTACTGACCCCAGCACACTGCCATCGGTCGCAAAGGCGGTAAAGGTTAACGGCTCAGAAGTTGCAACCATGCTACTAAAGGCGATCACGCCGCCAGGGAAAAAGATCCAGCCTTTGCCATCGCCGCTAACGCGAGCAAAGCCGTTGCCGTTAAGCGCAAACGCGCAAACACCACCAAAAGCGGGACAGTCGTTGGGAAATGGCGCGTTGTAACGCCCACTGCGCACATCGCCAAACCGCCAGCCGGGACTAAAGCTCAATCCACCATATTCGCCAATCGTTTGATTGTCGGTAAAACCCTCAAAATTGAGCGTGAACGTTTGGGTTGGTTGCGCGGCAACCGATGATGGAGAGAGAAAAAACCAGATAGTGAAGAATATCGCGAGATAACGATGCATAGCGCATCCCCACAACAGCGGTGATAATACCTTATTATAGCGGTAGATAAAGGAATATGGAATAGCAATTTTGTTAATGATGAACAGAAGAAAGATAAATTTTTTGCTATGCGATCCCTCTATTCCCCTGACTTCAGATCAATGCTATAGTAACGAACACAGCTTCTGATCGCCGTCTCACCTGTGTAACATCATCCGCCGATAGCACGTACATAGTTGCAAACCATGCTGGAACTCGCCGGCACAAACCATTGAAGAAGTTCTCAGACGTTTGCCTGCAAGCTAACGGTGACTTCACAAGGAGGTTGAGAATGTCCGCTCGCCGATACTGGTTCGTTTTTTTCGCTGGCCTTCTCATCGCCGCGCTTACCGCCTGCGGTAATGGCAACGCTTCACCAACTGCCGCGCCCACCCAGGAGGCCGCTGCGCCAACCCGCACACCCAGACCTACCCGTCCGCCAGACCCGACCCCCTCTCCTCGCCCTACGGAACCCATATCTGCGCCAACCGCAGCGCCAACCAATCCGAGCAATCAGCTCGCCATGGTTAAGATTGGCCCGCTGGAAACCTACTCACACTCAAGCGGAGTCTTTCGTCTCGATGTTCCCAACAATTGGACGCTGCAAGATAGCAGCACGAATGACGAGTTGTTGCTTATCTGGACGGATCCCACCGGTAACGGCGCGATTCTAGTCAACATCTTCGAGGATAGCCGCAGCTACACCGATAGCCAGCTTGTTGAGCTACTGAACAATTTCCTCATCGACCGTTTCGGTCGTCAGCCCGATTTCTATTATGAAGACCCGCGCCCGCAAAGCGATGGTAGCCAGCTTGTAGTCTGGTCGTATACTGCTACCGCAGACAACAATGTGCAGGCAACCCTGCTGGGGAACAGCTTTGTCGAACAACGTGGTGATAAGATTTCAATCCTGACCACGCTGGTTCCCGAAGACCAGTTTGAGACATTGGTCAGCCGAACTGACGAGATTATCAATACCTACCGAATCAACACGAGCGCCTCAATCGGCGGCACCACGATCGGCAGCAACAATACCGGGGGCAGCGCAAGCAGCAGCGGACTGGCTCCGGTTGAGATCGGGCAATTACGCACCTATACCCATACATCGGGTGTGTTCCGCATTGACATTCCGGTAAACTGGTCACTGACCGACAACAGCCGGCCCGGCGAATTGATTCTGGTCTGGACCGATCCCTCAAACAATGCGGCGCTGATTGTTGACATCCTCGAAGACAACACTCAGTACAGCGATAACGAGCTGGTTGACAAGCTGGTCGCCTTCTTGCAAAGCTCGTTCGGCAATCAACCCGACTTCTTCTACGAGGATCCGCGCCCGCAAAGCGATGGTAGCATCCTGATTGTGTGGGGATACACTGCCACTGCGTCTAATAATGTGCAGGCATCAATGCTGGGCAACAGCTTCATTGAGCAGCGCGGTAACAAGCTTTCGGTGTTGACAACCCTGGTGCCCGAAGACCAGTTTGATACGCTGGTCAGCCGGACAGATGAAATTATCAACACCTATCGGATCGATACCAGCGCGCGCGTACCATAGGCGGTACGTTTCGTGAGCGGAGGATGGGGCGCGGTATACCGCGCCCCATCGATGTGATCGGCCCAACCAGTGGCGCATAACCATCGGTTTCTGATGATCATCAGAAACTGCGACATCCTCGATGCGCGCAAGCGACTCGATAAGCCGGGTTGCCGGTCTTCAACCTGACCTTGCGCGCTTCGCGCCTCTTTTCCCTCACTTCCTCTACTACCATAAAGATCGATGTTCTTCCTGAACACGCGGCTGCAAAAAGTGCTGTAAAGCTCTTACCCTGGAAAACAAGTCACCCGGCTCATTGGGGCAATAGCCCACATCTTGTTCGCGCCACCTTTTCCAATCCGTTCCAAGCGATTCGATTGTGCGTTCACCTCCAACGCTCTTCGCTACAATCTGCTCTACCTGCGCGGAAAGGAAACACTCATGACCATCTGCGCCACCATTTCCAGGGTTGCTTTCATCGCGCTATTGACAGGGACGATACTGGCGCTGGCGCCGATCACCACTGCCACGTTGTCAACCGCTGATCTCATGCCGCTCAGCACAGCCATCTTCACCAGGCCCGGCTCAATTGAGGCTATGACGCCACTCTCTGATAACCGTATCCTGGTAGCCGGACATTTTACCGTCATTGGCAATAGCGTGACTCCGTACAGTCTGGCGATCATTCGTGGTGATGGATCGGTTGAGTCAGTATTGCCATTCGAGCAAGACCTGATTGTCAATAACATTACTGACATTGCTGTCCAACCCGATGGCAAAATCCTGCTGGCCGGCATGTTCAAGTGGAATACTATCAATCACTTCTTACTGCGCCTCCACGCTGATGGGCGCATCGATCAACCATTTCTAGCGGCTACCACAGGCATTTTTGGCAATATTTACACCGTGTTGTTCGACAATAACAAACTATTGATTGGCGGAAACTTCTATAACCCGACGCCATACCTGGCCCGCCTGAACCTCGATGGCACTCCTGATCCATCATTTACGCCAGCTACCGGACCTAATGGCATCGTCTACGATATTGCCCGCCAGAGTAACGGACAATATGTGATTGCAGGTAGTTTCAGCACATACAACGGAGTCGGACAAGTCGGCATGGCCCGGCTTCAGGCCAATGGTGCGCTTGACACCAGCTTCGTGCCCGGTGGATCTCGCCCCATGCGGCGAGTAGCCATACTCAACGATGGCACCGTCATAGTTGGTGGCGAAGACATCTGCAACGATCGGTCATTTGAGTGGTATACAGTCAGTGGCGCAGCCAGGCCACTACCCGATTGGCCTTCACCATCTCTGTTTGAATCAATCACAGCATTCTTGCCGCTACCCGATGGCGGTTTTCTGGTCGGCGGATGGTATTCCAACAATTGTATCAATGGAAATCCAACCCAACATCGAGGCGAAGTCTGGCGTTATGCAGCCAACGGCGCTTACCGCACAATGATAGGGCTAGGCGATCAATCCGACATACTGGCGCTGGCCATGCGCAGCGATGGCAATGTTATGGTCGGCGGCAAGAGTGAACCGCGATCCGCCAGTGCCATCGGGCTATTTAACGGGCTAACGTTACTATCAGCGGCAAATAATGGCCTTGAACGAAATCCTGCGTTCAACCTGCTGGTCGGTGACGAAGCCACCATCTACGACCTCAGTCTCTACCCCGATGGTCGCATACTGGTTAGCGGTGATTTTAGTTACGTCAATGGCCAACCCCGCTTCGGTCTGGCGCGTTTGCTGGCCAATGGCCAGCTCGACGAAGGATTTGCGCCATTAGCCAACCAGCCGGCTGGTTGGGTCAGCGTGGCGCTGGCATTGCCCGATGGTCGCGCAGTGATCGGCTGGGCCAACGGATTGTACGTCGTAGACCAGGCGCAACAGCTCACCAATATTTCGGCGTTGATCAACTACTTCTGGCCAACGTCACTACTCAGGCAACCTGATGGTCGGGTGCTGGTGGGCGCCAGTAGTGTGGTATACCGGTTAAATGCCGGTCTTAATGCAGTAGATTTCCAATATAACACGGACAATCGCGTGCGCGATCTGGCCTTCGATCCGGTGAGCGGTAAGCTGATCGTCGCAGGTGATTTTGGCGTGATCCGACTCAACAGTAATGGCACGCCAGACCCACAGTTTTCGGCCCCCACCTTTACCCGCGACGAATTACCGGCAACCATCCGAAGCGTTGCGATCACCAGTGATGGGCATCTGCTGGTTGGCGGCAACTTTAACCAGGTGAATGGGGTAGCACGAACGGCATTGGCGCGTCTTGCCAGCTCTGGTTCGCTGGATACAACCTTTCCGGCGCCAACCGGCTTCCAGGTCGTTAACGACATATGCATTCAGCAGGCAACCGGAGCAATCTGGATTGGCGGAACGGCGCTGGCCAGACTGAGCGCCAGTGGCACCGATCGGATGACATTGAACTATCAGCCGTTTCAAAGCAACACCGACTCTCTCAACCGACTCATCTGCGCCGACACTCACCTGCAGTGGGTTGGCGGGCAGTTCGGCTTCATCGAGCAGCGCCCGTTCCACGGGGTCGTTCGCTATCTGAACGTTCACAGCCGCGTCTTCGTGCCCTTACTCACCCGATAATAGATGCAGATGACTTCCCTGGAGGCAGGTCAGCGTATCAATAACGAGAAGGGACGACGCAATGCGTCGCCCCGATCCAAATCATGAGCGGTCAGCGCTAGCTCTTTGCCGCCGCGTAATGCTCGGCGACCTTTGCCCAATTCACCACGTTCCACCAGGCATCGACGTAAGCGGCTCGCTTGTACTGATACTTCAGGTAGTAAGCGTGCTCCCATACGTCGAGGCCGAGAATGGCGTGTTTGCCTTCCATCAGCGGATTATCCTGGTTGGGAGTGCTCATGATGCTGAGGCTACCATCTGGCGCAGCGATCAACCAGGCCCAGCCCGAACCAAACCGCCCCAATGCCGCTGCCTTAAACTTCTCTTTGAAAGCGTCAAAGCTGCCGAAGGCGGCATCGATGGCAGCAGCCAGTTCGCCATCGGGAGCGCCGCCGGCATTCGGCGCCATAATCTCCCAGAAGAAGGTGTGATTCCAGTGGCCGCCACCGTTGTTGCGCACCGCAGTGCGGATCGCTTCGGGGATGGCCTCGATATTGCTCAGCAACTCCTCAATGGTCTTGCCCTGCAAATCGGGATAGTTGGCCAGCGCGTTGTTTAAATTGGTAACATAGGTCTGATGATGATTATCGTGATGATAATGCATCGTCGCTTCGTCAATGTGCGGCTCAAGCGCGTTGTAGTCGTAGGGCAACGGCGGAACTTCGAATGCCATGAGAGACCTCCGTGGCAATTTCAAACAATGACGGCCACCTCTGGCCGTCTCTGGTTTGTACTGTTATTGTACCGCGAATTATCAAAATGATGCTAGGCTGGAATACGATAACGGCAGCAATGACCGCCTTCTGCGATGGTCATATCGCGTTCGATCGGCGTTGCCAGCAGCTCTTCGTATAAACGAAGCTCTTGATCACACATCTGCGGATAACGGCGCGCCACACAATCAAAAGGACAGTTGTATTGCGCCATGATCAGATCGCCATTGTCGAGCTGCTCGCATTCGCACATATACCCCTGATCGGCCAGTCGCTCGGCCAACGCGGCAACCTGCGCTGCTCGTGGCTTGCCGGACAGTTGCGGAGCAAGCTCGGCGCTTAGGGTCTTGCGCCGCTGCTCTAACACCGCGCCTATCGCTGCTTCCCCACCTACCGAGGCAACACTTTCGATCAGCTCACAGACTAACCGTTCGTAATGCTTGGGAAAGAATGCTTCCGCTCGTTCGGTCAGCGCGTAGAGGTGGGCTGGCCGGCCAACATTCCGGCGCAGACCGCAGATATAGACTAATCCCTCTCGCTCAAGAGCGGTGAGGTGTTGGCGAATGCCAACCGCGCCAATATCGAGTGCGGCGCTGAGTTCGACCGCGCTCATCTGGCCATGTCGACGCAGCAACTGTAAGATACTGCGCCGGGTTGCTCCCTGGGCTCTGCGCTCCACTTTCATTGCCGGCTTCACCACTTTACGAATTTTGACCTATTAATACAGCCTTAGTGTGAGTATAGCAACCGCGCTATACCCTGTCAAGCAACATAATTGCAGTCTCGGACTTTAATAATATTTTGCTTTCTTAATTCTCTGGTATAATGAAAGAGACGCGCAAACAGGCAGATGGAGTAAAACGCATGGGTCTCTTTTCAGGCAACCAATCGGCGCAGGTAACGGAAGAGCAGATTTTGGCGGCGCTCCGCCAGGTGCAAGAACCCGAGTTGGGCGGCGATCTGGTCTCGCGCCAGATGGTGAAGCATATTGCAATTTGTGATGGGATTGTCCGCTGTACTATCGAGCTGACCACACCGGCTTGCCCGCTTAAAGATCAGATCCGCACCGAGGTTGAAACGGCAGTGCGCGCCGTCCCCGGTGTGAAAGAGGTGAATGTTGAGTTTACCGCCAATGTGCGCCGGCCCGCCGGTATCCCTGAACAGGCCGCCATTCCCGGCGTTGCCAATGTGATCGCAGTTGCTGCCGGTAAAGGTGGTGTCGGCAAGAGCACGATTGCCGCCAATCTGGCTGTAGCGCTGGCCCAGATGGGCGCTCAAGTAGGTCTGCTCGACGCTGATGTCTTCGGGCCGAGCTTGCCACTGATGTTAGGCGCGCGTGGCCAACCGATGGCGGTCAGCGATGAACATGGCCAGCCGCTAATGCTTCCGCTAACGAACCACGGCATCAAAGTGATGTCGGTCGGTTTTTTGATCGATGAGTCGCAACCGGTGATCTGGCGCGGCCCAATGGTGAGTCAGTTGCTGCGTCAGTTCCTCTATCAGGTCGCGTGGGCGCCGCTCGATTACCTGATTATCGATATGCCGCCCGGCACCGGTGATGTGGCTTTGACCCTGGCCCAGAGCCTGCCGCTTACCGGCGCACTCATCGTGACGACACCGCAACAGGTAGCGACAATCGATGTCGTCAAAGCTATGGAGATGTTTCGCAAAGTGAACGTGCCGTTGCTCGGTATCGTCGAGAACATGGCCTATTTTATCGCCCCCGACACCGGCAAGCGTTACGACATCTTTGGCAGCGGCGGCGCCGAACGACTGGCGCGTCAGCTTGGCGTTCCCGTGCTTGGTCAGATCCCGCTCGGCATGAGCGTCCGTGAAGGCGGCGATAGCGGTCAACCGGCAGTGATCAGCGATGCGCCTGATGCCTATGCCGATCTCTTCCGTGAACTGGCCCGGCAGGTCGCGGCTCGCATTTCCGTGCTGCAATACGCCACGACGTAAATTGACCGCACCGGCGCAAAGTCCTTCTCGTTCGGCATTCTAGCCACTACGTCTCGCCAGGACTTTGCGCCACCCAGGGTATCGCTGTTTTGCACGATGAGGTGTGTTCATGGCTGCTAGACCGCTCTCCGGCACCACGCCGATCATCTTCTACGATCCGGTGCGTCATCCACGCTACCCGACCGACACCCCTGCCCTTGATCAGTATGGCCGTCGGATCGATTATCTGCGCGTCTCGCTGACCGATCGCTGCAATATGCGTTGCGTCTACTGCATGCCGGCGGTCGGTGTGCAATTCGCTCCCCGACCTGAATTGCTCACCAACGATGAGCTGTTGCTCGTTATCCACGCTGCAGCCCGGGCCGGATTTCGTAAGCTCCGCCTGACCGGCGGCGAACCGACCCTGCGCCACGATTTGGTGAATCTGGTGCGTGAACTCAAACGGATCCCCGGTATCGAGCATATTGCTATGACAACCAATGCGCTGCGCCTGCGCAAGCTGGCCCAACCACTGCGCGACGCCGGCCTTGATCGGGTGAATATCAGCATCGATACACTCGATCCGGTAAAGTTTCGCATGATAACCCGTGGTGGCAGCCTCGATGAGGTGTGGGCCGGCATCGAGGCCGCAGATGCTGCCGGCTTGCATCCGATCAAGCTCAACGCTGTCGTGGTGCGCGGGATGAATGATGAAGAGGTGGTGCGACTGGCTGGCTTGACGCTGGAACGTCCCTGGGAGTTTCGCTTTATCGAGGTCATGCCGCTTACCGGTGTGGCCGGCCTGGCCGAAGAGGGGATCGTATCGAGCGCCGAGCTGATGGCCCGCCTCGAACAACACTATGGGCCGCTGGAAGAGATCGGTCACGCGCCAAGTGATCCCGCCCGCACATACCGCTTGCCCGGCGCTAAAGGCGTCATTGGCTTCATCTCCAGTGTCAGCGATCCCTTCTGCGCCACCTGCAACCGGATGCGGCTCACCGCCGATGGCCGCCTGCATCTATGCCTGCTGCGCGACGATGAGGTCGATCTTCGCGCCGCAGTGCGCAGCGGCGCCACCGTCGATCAGATTGAACAGATCATCCGCCACGCGGTGTACATCAAACCCTGGGGTCACGGCCTCCCCGCCGGTGTTAAGCCGACGCTGCGCGGAATGTCAGAACTGGGAGGTTGATTGCTTTGACGGTGGCGAAGATTTCGGTAAGCGTTGATCTGGCTCTCACCGCCAAACTGGTGGTGAACAGTTGACCGTTGCCATCCTGGTGAGAGTGTCTTCGTCGGGATCATCATTCCCCAACGATAGATCATCGGTATCGTCAAAGCGCTCGGGTCAACTCTTAAAGATATTCTTGCACCCGTCGTTCATGATGGTTGTCGTAGTATTCCCCGGCTGCAATTTCCAACATCTCTCTAACGTTCAAAGACCGAATAAGTGATTACAATGCATGCTAGCGCATTATGTTGCGCTTGACGAGACATGTTTCCGTCAAGCTCGATCGGCTTTTAGCTTCAGCGAGGGAGGGCTATGACAACCGAATCGTTGACCGAAACGGGTCGGCAATCGCATACCTTCAAAGCCGAAGTGCAGCAGGTGCTGTACATTCTGGCCCATTCACTCTACACCGACCGCGAAATCTTTTTGCGCGAACTGATCTCCAACGCCTCCGATGCGATCAACCGGATGCAGTTCGAGATGTTGACCAACCGCGAAGTACGAGATCCAGATCTCGAACCCCAGATCACCATTGAGGTAAACAAAGAAGCGCGCACCATCGCGATCAGCGATACCGGTATCGGCATGACTGCCGATGAAATGGTTGAGCATCTCGGCACAATTGCCCAGTCGGCGGCGCGCGCCTTTGTGAGTCAGGCTGGTGAAGGCGCGAAACAGACGGCCAGCGAGATCATCGGTCAGTTTGGCGTCGGTTTCTACTCGGTCTTCATGGTTGCCGATAAGGTGACGGTGGTGTCACAGTCGTATCGACCGAATGCGCCGGCGGCCATGTGGGAGTCGACCGGTGGCGATAGCTTCACCGTTGGCCCGGCTGAACGCGCTCAGCGCGGCACGACGATCACCCTCCACTTGAAGGAAGATGCCGCCGAATTCGCCGATCCCTGGCGGATCGAGCAGATTGTCCGTCGCCATTCCAACTATGTTGCGTTCCCGATCATGCTCGATGGTCGCCAGATCAATGCCCGCACCGCGATCTGGCGCAAGGCGCCGCGTGATGTGACCACCGAAGAGTACAACGATTATTATCGTCAGTTGACCCTCGATAGTCAGCCACCCCTGAGCTACATCCATATCTCAACCGACGCGCCGGTTGATCTGCATGCGATTCTTTACATTCCTTCGCGGCGCGAACGGGGTATTCTCGAACGCCGGATTGAAGGTCAGATCAAGCTCTATTCGCGCAAGGTGCTGATCCTCGAAGAGGCGAAAGACCTGCTGCCGGCCTATTTCCGCTTTGTTGAGGGTGTGGTTGATAGCGAAGACCTGCCCCTGAACGTATCGCGCGAGAGTGTGCAAAGCGGTACGGCTGGCGGATCGCCAGTGATGCAACGCTTACGCAAGACACTTACCGGGCGCCTGCACAAGGAGTTGAACGATCTGGCTGAGCGCGACCCTGAAAAGTATCGAACTTTTTGGAAAGAGTTTGGCCCCTTCATCAAAGAAGGCATTGCCACCGATTACGAGCATCGTAGCGACCTGCTCAAGTTGCTGCGCGTCCAGACCACCAGGAGCGGCGATGAGTGGATTACGCTGGCCACCTACAAAGAGCGAATGGTTCCCGGTCAGAAGGAGATTTACTATCTGATGGCAGCCAGCCGCGAGGCGGCGCTGAGCAGTCCGCACCTGGATCCATTGCGCGCCCGCGACATCGAGGTCATCCTCTTTACCGATTTGATGGATGGTTTCATGTTGTCCGGTCTGCGCGAGTACGATGGCCTGCGTCTGCGCAATATCGACGAAGGCGAGCTGGATCTACCGGGCGAAGTTGAGCGGCCCGCTCCGGTCATCGATGATACACAATTCACTGCGCTGGCCGAGCGGATTGCTGCCACTCTTGGCGAGCGGCTAAAAGAGGTGCGCGCCTCGAAGGTCCTCCGCGACAGTCCGGCCCGGCTGGTGGCCGATGAAGCGGCATTCGGTCGTGAGATGCAGCGAATCCAGCACATCCTCGGTCACGAAGTGGAGAGCAAACCGCGCATTCTGGAACTCAATCCAGCTCACCCGTTGATCGCGGCGCTAGCGCGCCGCGCCGCTGCCGATCCCAACGATCCGCTGATTCCGCTGGCTGCCGAGCAACTCTACGATAATGCGCTGCTGATAGAGGGTCTCCACCGCGACCCGGCAGCAATGGCGCCGCGCATTCTGCGGTTGCTGGAAATGGCAGCAGGGATAGGGGCAGATACTGGCGAATCGGCGTAGGATACTGGCCTGATGCGATCATTGGCGAGACACGCTTCCGATCGCGCTAAGCCTGTCTCGATAACGATCACGAAGGGGCGCTTGAGTGTGCGCCCCTTCGTGATCTATCAGCTTAGCTTTGCGTTCATCTACCGCCGGCGTCGCGCAACGAACCAGCCAGCTCCACCTAACACGATAACGGCCAGCACAATCCACAACCACCACAACCCGCCGACGCCACTGCCGGTTGCCAGCGATGTTGGCGGCGACGCAGGGGTTGGCGCTGCACTCGTCGGCGCTGCACTCGTCGGCGCTGCGCTCGTCGGCGCTGCGCTCGTCGGCGCCGTAACTGTCGACTCTGGCGCAGCGATCAGCGGACGCGGCCCGACAAACACCACCGTCGTTCGTCCGGGCACGCTAAAAGTACCGTCGGCGCTGTAACGCGACGCGATCACGCGCTCGTCACTCGAAGACACCTGCACATCGTGCAAACCCAGATCACCGTTAGCCAGTTCGGGGATGGTAATCGTCACCGGATCAGGGCGAGCATTGAACAGCACGACCACCTGCCCGATATTCGGATCAAGCCGAGTCGGGCCATTGTCGCTAATGCTCATGACAATCAGACCAGGGATCTGATCGGGACCATTGTTAAAGAATGAAACCATTCGCTCAACTTCGGCGGCAGTGCGTAACCGGAAGAGCGGCGTACTGCGGCGAATACGCAACATCTCGCGGAAGTGGTCGTAGGTCGCGCGCATCAGCGTTGCGTCAGGCTTGAGCGCAGGATTGGCCAGCAAGGGCGCCATCACCGGCCAGTTGCTCTGGTTGTCCCAGGCCGGAGGCAAACCCGATCCGAAGGTGTTTTCTTCGCCACGCCAATCGATCCGGTTAAACCAGTCAGAAGAATTGTAGCTGTTGCGATCGAGTGATTTCGACCGCAACAGTTCATCGCCGGCATGGAAGAAGGGGATGCCTTGAGCCAGGGCGGTGAGCGAAAGACCCAGTTGCGCCATCCGTGCCCGTTCGCTAATCGGCGTACTGGCCGCCGCTTTCAGTTGCACGGCGTCAAAGAGAGTCTCGTTATCGTGCGCTGAAACATAGACAATCTGCTCTTGCGGATCGAGTGTGTAACCACCGGCAGCGCCACGGTATTTGATCTGCTCGCCCGGCACCAGCCGACCTTCGTAATTCACCATCCGGTAGGTTTTGAGATTGCCGGCCAACCCTAACTTGATCAAATCAGTCTCAGCCAGCAACTTGATTCGCTGCGCCTCAGGCGTACCCTGCGCAAAGTCGCTCGGATCGGTTGCCAATCCCGAAATAAAGCCCTGCAAGCGCGGATCATCGAACGGGCCGCCGCCGCGGGCCGCGTCGCGCAATCGGTCAGAGAAGGTGGCAATGCCGGTGCCGGCCATATTGAACTGCGTGGCGTTGATGCCGCGCGCATTGTTGGCAACCTCACCGAAATTCCAGCCTTCACCGTAAATAATGATCGACTTGCCATCAACGCCATCACGTTCCAGGGTCAACGCATCGAGCGCCTGGCGGACTGCCAGCATGTTGTCCTTCATGTGATGGCCCATCAGGTCGAAGCGAAATCCATCCACTCTGTAGTGCTTCGCCCACAGCACGACCGAGTCGATCATCAATTTTTCCATCATCCGGTGCTCGGTAGCAGTATTGGCGCAGCAGGTTGAGGTGGTCACATTACCTTCACCGTCGAGCCGGTGATAATAGCCGGGCACAATCCGGTCGAGCACCGAGCGCGGATTCTGACCGCTGGCATTCGTATGGTTGTAGACGACATCCATCACAACGCGCAGACCGATCTGATTCAACGCCTGCACCATTTCACGGAATTCCAGCGTGCGTTGCGGGCCATCGGGATTGGTGCTGTAGCTCCCTTCCGGCACAGAGTAGTGGTAGGGATCGTACCCCCAATTGAAGCCATCGAGATCGCGGATCGGCTCGATCAACGCCTGCTGTTCGGGTGAATCGGGCGGCAACGCGCGCAACTGATCGTAAGGCAGTGGTTCCTGCCGCTCGCGGATCTCTTCAATCGTTGCAATATCAAATACCGGCAACAGATGGACATGCGTCACACCGGCCTCGGCCAGCTCGGCCAGATGACGCATCCCTGCGCTGTCACGCGCGGTAAAGGCGCGGAACGTACCGCGCAGATCGGCGGGCACCGTTTCATCGAGAATGCTGAAATCACGCACGTGCAATTCGTAGAGCACTACATCTTCCGGCGCGGCCAGCGGCGGCTTTTGCAGCGTATCCCACCCTGGCGGCTGCAAAGCCGGATCGTTCAGATCAATAATCTGGCTGCGGGCACTATTGGCGCTCAGCGCAATTGAATAAGGGTCGGTAACCAGATTCGACACCACCCGGCCCACAGCGGGCACATAGACATCAACCTCAAACAGATAGTACTGACCGATCCAGCTCGCTTCGCCCCGAATACTCCAGACTCCGGTAGCCGAGTCGAGCGTCATTGGCAACACAATTGCACTCGTTTCCGGATTGGAATCGACGAAGCGATGCAAGCGCACCTGCCGCGCCGTTGGCGCCCATACTCTAATGACCGGCAGGCCGTCTTCAATCGCCACCCCGAGGGGGCCATCGTAGGGGAAGAGCGCATCGAGTGCACCGGGAATCTGTACCCGCGTGGCATCGAGTGGCTGACCATTCTCATCATACATCGCGACCACGAGCTGACCGCGGGTCAGACCGATCAGGCGGGCGCGATCGAGTGGTGGCAACTTGAAGGCACTAAACCCGGCCAGATGCGGGAATTTGGCTAACGCCGGGCCGGGGCCGGCAGGGGTAAACGTGAGATCGATCCGACGACCACCGGAAACTCCTTCCGGTGTAAGCCTGATCTCACCGGCGGGATCGCTAAACAGCGCATAACGGTAACGCGGTGAACCGATCACATTCCAGACAATCGTATCAGCATCAACCCAATAAGCGCGGGCGCGTGAAATATCGCCTTTGGGCGCGCCGGCGGTTGAAATCGTCACTTCGCCACTCCTTGCGTTGTAGCCGATGTATACCTCACCGCCCTCCGCGACCTCGATCACAAACGGCGATCCGTTTGGCCCACCCTCGCCGATAGCGCCATCGAGTGTCTCACCGATTGCCAGTCGCAACCGGTATTCCCCGGCGGGAATACGGTTGGTAGTGAAGGTATACAGGCCATCGCCATCAGGGTCTTGCAACCATGATCCGAGACACGTCGGATCATCGGCAACAGCGCAGCCGAGGGCAGGCTGAAAATCACCCACGGCCACGATGAGCGGTGTATTGATACTATCCGTCACCCAATGCGTCTTGTGGTCGTAGACAAAGCGCACCGTGGCGGGCGCAGGCACCTGCAACGGAATGTTTGGCCCGTCACGACGGGCATTGAGGCCATAATTCTCTGCCCAACTATCATTCAATGCGACCTTATACTCGTAATACCCCGACGGCAACTCAAAACGCGCGCTCCAGACATCAACTGTCGGGTCATAGGTCAGATACGTTACGCTACACGACGGTTGCCAATCACCCGGGCAACCCAGCACACTCTGGATGGTACCAGGAATGGTGACCGTTTTTGGATCGGGCGTCGTTTGCGCTGCGGTTGGCAAGGCAGCTAACGGCCAGCAGAATAAGAGCGCCATCACCAACACTGTTGACGCGCGGCGGTACCAGGCACGGGTCAGCATCATCTTCACCTCTGAATAGTTGGCAGCGAAACTATTTGCGCGTAGTATAGCAGGAGACCCGGAGAAAAGGCAAACGTCAACTGGCCGGGCGCAAGTGGGAACGATCCGGTAGTCAGAACTCAAAGTCTGGATCGAGGCATGGATAACCAGCGTCAGGCTACAGGCAGGAACGATCCGAGAGTCAGAACCGTCAAGCGCGAATGGCAGTGGCAGGCGAAGCTGAAATAAGGCGTGACATCGAATGGCGCGAGCGCAGAATCTTTGGTAACAAGCGCAGCTTAGGGGCAGGCATGATTGCAACTACAACCCGGCGCGCCCCGAAATCTGCCGATACTATCACTCGATGCTACCGATCCAGGCCTGAAAATCGGCATCAATCGCGCGCGAGAAACCGGTAATCATATGGTTCATTTTATATTCCATTGAGCGCTCGCCAATCGATTGCAACACATGGCCAGGCATAAACCAGAGCACTTTTGGCACCGGAATCGTCATCGCCAGCTCGACGGTATACTCGACATCGGTACCGTGGGCATGGGGGTAGAAGACTGCTTCGGCGAAAAGCTGTCCAGGAAAGACAAAGCCGGTCAGATCGATAGGAGGCCCATCATCAACCGGCACGATACGGATCGCCCGGTGAGGCTCGAAGATGGCGGCAATATCGAAGTAACCGGCCATCGCATGACCATGGCCATCAGTTGCTCCGACCACCAGCCGATACCGGTTGGGAGCGTAAGCGAACACTTCGATCACGTCTGGCAGCAGACTGAACACTGCCGGAATGTCACAAAAATACTCGTAGGCGAGATCGAGTGGACTGTTGAAGCGGAAGAGGTGAACGGCAGCGCCATGTAGATCAACGGCGCGACGTTGATCATCTCTGACAGCGGAAGATGGGTAGGGCGCCGACATAGACGCTCCTCGGCGCAACTCCGGAAACGGAGAGCGCGAATTTCATATATGACATCAATCACGGCCAGTATAGCATCTCTCCTGGCTTTACGCAAGCAACATCAGGATTGACGTTTTGCTTTTTGCGTAATAGAATGAACAACAGGACCGCGATCACAACGCCGCTGCCGATTCGGCTGCGGGAAGGAGCGACCAATGGCTGTCAAAGAGAGCGACGGCATCTTCAGCATGATGTTCCGCGAAGTCGGCCTCTTCTGGGAACAGGTATGGAAGTGGACTGAAGAGCAGACCAAAGCTGATCGCGAGCAAGAGAAGATTGATCAGCAGCGACGATTGGCCGAAGCACAGGCGCGCCTGCTCGAACAGATTCGTCTGGCGAAAGAGGCCGGCCTGGATGTCGATCGCATCATGGCCGCAATGCAACAAGAGCTGAAAAAATAGTTACGGACATAACCCGATTCGGTTCGAGTATGCCGCTGCAACCGTCTTGTCAGGGTAGTCAGATCCCGCTCTCTGTGAGAGCGGGATCTTGTATCATGTAATATATACCCTCACTCACACTGCGCCGCGCGATATTCGCGTATCTCGGCTATAATAGCGAAAGGGATCAGCGCCGCGCGCTGACAATGAGTGTTTATAACCAGCCCGAGGAAGTGGCATGCCAAAAGACGTTATTACTCAACGTAGCGTTGACTATAACCAGTGGTACCTTGATATTGTACGCGAAGCCGATCTTGCCGAAGTCGCCGAAGTGGTGCGCGGCTGTATCGTCGTGAAGGCGCACGGGTGGGCGATCTGGGAATTGATGCAGCGCGCGCTAGACGAACGGATCAAGGCCACTGGCCATGCCAACGTGCAGTTCCCGCTGCTTATTCCCAAGAGCTTTATTATGAAAGAGGCGCAGCACGTTGAGGGATTCGCGCCTGAAGTAGCCGAAGTGACCCGCGCAGGTGGCGAAGAACTGGCCGAACCATACGTCATCCGTCCCACTAGCGAGACGATTATCGGCTACTTCTACAGCAAGTGGATCCGCTCGTACCGCGATCTGCCGTTGCTCTACAACCAGTGGGCCAACGTTATGCGCTGGGAAATGCGCACCCGCCCCTTCCTGCGCACTGCCGAATTCTGGTGGCAAGAGGGTCATACCGCGCACGCCACCGAAGCTGAAGCCGAAGAAGAGACACTCCGCATTCTGCACGAGGTCTACGCCGACTTTGTTGAAAAGGAGATGGCGGTTCCCGTCATTCGCGGTCTCAAAACCGAAAAAGAGAAGTTTCCCGGCGCGCTCCGCTCGTACTGCATCGAGGCAATGATGCAAGACGGGCGCGCCTTGCAAGCCGGCACTTCGCATAACCTTGGGCAAAACTTCGCCCGCGCCTTCGATATTACCTTTACCGACCAGAATAATACCATCCAGTACGCCTGGACAACGAGCTGGGGCGTGAGCACCCGGCTGATCGGCGCGTTGATTATGACCCATTCCGACGATGAAGGGCTGGTATTGCCACCGCGTCTCGCTCCTATTCAGGTCGTAGTGGTACCAATTTACAAAAACGATGAAGAGCGGAGCGCAGTAATGGCCGCTGTCACCCGCATGACTGCCGAATGGAAAGGGCGACTGCGCTTTAAAGTTGATGACCGCGATAACTACAGCCCTGGCTACAAATTCAACGAGTGGGAACTGAAGGGAGTGCCAGTGCGGATCGAGATCGGGCCGAAAGATGTCGCTAAAGAGACAGTCGCCCTCGCTCGCCGCGATCTGCCCGGCAAAACCGGCAAGAGTTTTGTTCCCCAAGCCGGTCTGACCGAACGTATCGAAGCGCTCCTGAGCGAAATGCAAACTGCGCTCTTCCAGCGCGCGCTCGCCTTCCGCGAAGCCCATACTGCCGATGTGACCACGTATGAAGAACTAAAAGCTCAGGTCGAACGCGGCTTTGCCCGCGCCTTCTGGGCTGGCGATACCGCCGACGAGAAGCGTATCCAGGAAGAGACCCGCGCGACAATTCGCTGCATTCCACTCGAGCAGCCCGGCATAACCGGTCGCTGTGTCTACACCGGTCGCGAAACCGATCGGCAGGTAATCTTCGCTCGCGCATACTGAATCAAGATCGCCGAGGAGCGCTATGAGTGCCACACTGCTAGAACTGGCCGGCTTTATTCGCGAACGTCTCCCGCGAGAGAGTGAGCGATTATGCCGAACACTTCAAGAAACCAGCAGCGGCTATGCCGCGATCCCGGCTGATGAATTGCGCCCTGCCCTCCAGCGCTCAGTCGAAACTATCTGCGCGCTCTTCGGCGATCAGGACAGCAAGCCAGTGCAGGCCTGGGCGCCGCAAATTGGCGAACGCCGCGCCCGCATGGGGCTATCGCTCGATGACATGATGACCGTCGTCTCGGTTATCCGTGAATTCTGCTGGCAAGAACTCGATACCTTTGGCAATGAACGCCTGACGATCAACGATGTGCGGATGTTTGAAGATGCGATCAACGAATTTAACCGCTTGCTCCTGCTCGGATACAGTCAGGCGATGATTTCGCTCCAGCAAGAGCTGCGCGATCAGGCGGAACAGATCGAAGCCCAACAACAGACCATCCGCGAGCTGAGCACGCCTATTTTGCCGCTCTACGAAGGCATTCTGGTCTTGCCCCTGGTCGGCGCGATCGATAGCTTCCGCGCCGGTCAGATTATGGAACGGCTGCTCACCGCGATTGCCGAACGTCAGTCAGACATCGTGATCATCGACATTACCGGCGTGCCGGTGATCGATACCGCCGTCGCCAACTACCTGCTGCAAACGGCGCGCGCCGCCCAACTGATCGGCGCCCAGGTCATTCTGGTCGGGATCGGCCCGGAAATTGCTCAGACTATCGTCCAGCTTGGCGTTGACCTGAGCGGTATTGCGATTGGCGCCAATCTGCAAGCCGGGATTGAGCTAGCGTTGAGTCGGCTAGGATTTGCGATTCGCTGATTGAATGAGCGGTGTGAGCTATGGACAACGTATTAGCCGAGATCGCCGCCTTTGCCGAAACCAAACTGACGACTGCTGCCGAAGTTTTCACCGACCGTCTGCGCGCTCAACAACCAAACTATGCCAGCATGGATCGCGCTGCGCTGTTGCAGGCGATCACGACCTCACTTAAGACGTTAGCTATTGCCATGAGCACCGGCAATACCGGCCCATTCCTTGCTCACGCCAAAGCTGTTGGCGAGGCGCGCGCAGCAAGTGGGTTTATTGCCGCAGACATGTTTACGGCTCTCAACGGGCTACGGCATACGGCCTGGGAACTGATCAATTCCTTTGACCGCGACCGCCAGATTGTACAGGTATGGCACGTTCGCCAAGTAGAAGACCTGTTGCAAGAGTTTGGGCGAACATTGTTGATCAGCTTCAGCAACACCTATCGCAATCTGCAAGAGCAGATCTCCCAACAGGCCAGGCAAATTGAATCCCAACAACAGACCATCCGCGAGCTGAGCACGCCCATTTTGCCGCTTTACGAAGGCATTCTGGTCTTGCCCCTGGTCGGCGCAATCGATAGCTTCCGCGCCGGCCAGATTATGGAACGGCTGCTCACCGCGATTGCCGAACGTCAGTCAGACATCGTGATCATCGATATTACCGGCGTGCCGGTCATCGATACCGCCATCGCCAACTACCTGCTGCAAACGGCGCGCGCCGCCCAACTGATCGGCGCCCAGGTCATTCTGGTCGGGATTGGCCCGGAAATTGCCCAGACTATCGTCCAGCTTGGCGTCGATTTAAGCAAGATTACCATTGGCGCCAATCTGCAAAACGGGATTGAGCTGGCTCTCCACCGCATTGGGCCGGCCATCCAACCGGTCAGAGCCATTCGGGATCAACCCGGTTCGCGCCTTATGGCCGACATAGTGAGGCAACCAAGGATCATCTGGAACTGATTTGGGAATCGAGGGGGATTGAATAGTTGGCGCGCTGTTCGACCAGCACAGCTCTGATTGTCGGACAGCGCAGAGCGTCGAGTGGAGGGAGTGCCTGAAACAATCGGCATTTCCCATCCTGGTCAGATCACCGCTTGCGCTACCTGCGCTATCCCCGAACAGAGTATGCTTAATTCAAAGAAAACCGCATTAGGGGGCAGTAAGTTTTTGTGTTACAAAACGAGTTTCATAACAACTGTTTGCCACTATCAGACCGGCTCAACGCATAAACTACCTGCTCGAGAATGGCAAGTCAATACACATTAGCAGTATAATGTATCAAGGCCCAATTGCTGCCTGATGGCAAACCATACCTTGCAAAGGTTGCAAGCAGACGCTGACAGTTGCCGGGACGCAACACAAACATTGCCTGATAATCTGTTTCAGCGACAGGGAGGTCGCGTGACCAACGTTTTTACTGCGCTCCAGGATTTTCTCTTCAGCCGTCGTGAGTGGATGCTGGCTGAGCTGGCTCATCGCGCGCGGCAGCAAAGCCAGGGCTATGCTGCGTTTAATCAGGAAGACCTGCTGGCTACGATGAACACGACCATTGAGGTTCTGGCTGAAGCGATTGGCACTCAGGATCAACTGCCATTTATTGCCTATGCTGAAGCGCTAGGCGAGATGCGCGCCCTCGAAGGGTTTACTCTGACCGATGTACTGATTGCGATCAATAACTTTCGTTCCCTTACCTGGGAGGTGTTTGAGGCATTTGTCGCCGAACAGCCTGATTGCACAATCAAGCATGCGCGGATTGTCGAAGATTTGCTTGAACAATTCAAGCGGGCGATGATAACAAGCTTCAACCTTACCTATCTCCAGTTACACCACCAGTTGCGCGATCAGGCCGAGCAGCTCTCAGCCCAACAACAGACCATCCGCGAGCTGAGCACGCCCATTTTGCCGCTTTACGAAGGCATTCTGGTCTTGCCCCTGGTCGGCGCAATCGATAGCTTCCGCGCCGG
>OGCI01000114.1_pt1 | contig 99625 bp, 81 predicted proteins | sample 1570021 | NCBI WGS metagenome assembly OGCI01 (sample SAMN06264664, study PRJEB24512) | hot springs metagenome | isolation source: Hot spring water | place: South Africa: Tshipise | collected 2015-06-21
CTTAAAGTAGAGATATGATGGAGTCGTTTTTGTCACCTATCCCTTATGTAGATTATGATTTTTTTATATTATAAAATTTGCTTTCCACTCAGTTGCTCTAATATTTGTATCCCTTCTAAATCCACAGGAATGTCTGTATTGTTGAGAATAACCACAGCGATTTGGTCTTCCGGTAGAAATCCAGCAAAGGAACTAAATCCAAAAGTCTGTCCATTATGCCATATCATTTGGTCTTGATTATCTGGAGTTATATGAACATGCCATCCCAATCCAACATAATCGTTTTCTGATATTTTAAAGAGATTCCTTGTACAGAGTTTCATATCTCTCTGAATTTGTGTGTCTTTATCTGACATAACGGCATTCATATAGCGGAGCATATCTTCAATGGTGGTTTTTAAATCACCACTTCCAGCGAGAGCACCAAACTCAATAGGGGGTGCTGGTAAGCTAAAAATAGGAATATTACCGATGTCTATTAAAGAACAATACCCTTGAGCCATTCTTTGTTTTTGGGAGGTAGGTATTGTGATACAGGTGTCTTCCATATTAAGGGGTCCTGTGATTTCTGCTTTTAAGAGCGTTTCAAGGTCTAATCCCGCCTTATTAACTAATGCATGTGCGAGTAGTGCTATCCCGAAGGTAGAGTAATTATATGTTTCCCCTGGAACGCTACATAAGTTGTATGACGAAAGAAAAGAATATAGGTGAGTAGATTGATAGTTGCGCCAGGGATTTAATGGACAGTATGAAGGGAATGTCTTTATTTCATCAGGTAATTCTGGTAATCCCGATGTATGTGTAGCAAGATGAGCAAGGGTTATTTCTTGTCCATTGAGTGAAGGGACAGAGATCTGTGGGGGGACAAATAGTTGTAAGGGATCGTTAAGATTTACGATTCCATTATTTACCATGCGTGCAAGTAACATGCATGTAAAAGTCTTAGTAATAGAGCCCATCTCAAATAGGGTGCGATTGTTGGGGCATGAACCAAATATCTTATGTGTTTTCCCGTAGCCGAGTATGTAACTTGAGTCATCTTTGATTACTCCTACGATACATCCAACACTTTGAGCCCGGGTAAATAATGGTTTTATAGCATTGTTCACTGTTATCAAAATGGGCGAAGGGATCTCTTCAGGATATTTGTAATGAGGTTCTATTTTACCTTTACATCCCAGATAAAGAATGATGGAGCCTGTTAATACAAGGGAAAAAATTTTTTTCATTGCTTGTTCCTTAATAAAAAGATCCGATTTGTGGAGGACATATTTGCAATATATTACCCAAAACAACCTGAATGATTACATCGATAATATTTTTTGTCAGTAGACCGATTTAGATTTTTTAGGATTTTAGGGAAATGGATAATATACTATCGTTAGCTGTTTTTTTGGGGTTATTAAGATAGGGTTATTTGTTAAGATTATATCTATAAGGTTATATATATATGTGTGTAGAGATTATTTAATTGTTATCGTCAATATTCTATAGTTCGAGGTCATCTAATCCGAGAAGTTGTTTAGATTCTTCTGTATCTAATTGTTCAACCCCTTTTAGTTTCCGGTCTATCATTTGAGTTCTTTTTTGTGCCCGCTCGATTTCATTTGCAGCAGATTCCAACTTTTCTCTTGTTTTAGTCAATAAATCGTTGAACTTTATAAACTCTGTTTTTACCGCTCCCAATACTTTCCAGACTTCCTGGGATTTCTTTTCAATGGCAAGGGTTCGGAAACCCATCTGAAGGCTGTTGAGTATGGCCGTAATTGTTGTAGGTCCTGTGATAACCACATTTAATTCTTTTCGTATATTTTCAAATAAGCCAGGTATCCGTAACACCTCTGCAAATAAACCTTCTACAGGTAGAAACATAATTGCAAAGTCTGTCGTATTCGGGGGGTAGATATACTTATTGCTGATGTCTTTTGCTTCGTTTGTAATACGAGTGGACAAAGATTTTACCGCTTCGTTTAATGTGTTTGGGTCTGCATTTTCCTGAGCGGATAAAATCCTTTCGTAGTCTTCCCGGGGAAATTTGGAGTCGATAGGTAATAAAACATGTTTCCCGCTTTCGTCCTTGGCAGGAATTTTAATGGCAAACTCAACAATCGCATCTTTTTTGATTCGGGCATTCTTTTCATATTGCTGGGGTGTGAGTATGTCTTCAAGGATATTTTCTAGTTGTAGTTCACCAAAAACGCCCCGTTGTTTCACATTAGTTAGCACTCGTTTTAAGTCGCCTACATCTGAGGCGAGAGTTTTCATTTCTCCTAGGCCTTTATAAACACTTTCCAGTTGTTCACTAACCGTTTTGAAAGATTGAGACAAACGGTTTTCAAGAGTTGTTTGCAATTTTTCATCAACAGTCTTTCGCATCTCTTCTAATTTAATCTCGTTTTTCTCTTGGAGATGTCGAATTTCATTTTTGAGGGTCTCATTTATTTCCGTAAGGTGTTTGGAATTGAGTTGGGTTAGTTGGTTTAAGTTTTCAGAAAATATTTTTAGTTGGTCTAACTGATTTTGAGAAAGAGTATTTAAGGTTGTGTTAATGCTTGCAGAGAGTTCGGTCCGATTTCTACCCATTTCTTCAAGGAAAATTTTATGTAACGATTCTTGATATACATATACCTTTTGTAAATTCTGCACGAATTCCGTAATTTGAGTTTGGTAAGTGTTGTTAAGTTTTGTAAGAAGAAATATTATATAGAGAATCATTATCAGGGTTATCGGAAGAAAGATTATGGACGCATAGATGAAATAAGTGAGAATCGGTGTCATGCATATTCGCTCCTACTTTTGTCGACAAAATATATATTTAAGGTATGTTTTTCTTTTTGTATTCTATAAAAGAAGTTTTGTAACAATCAATGGTTATTTTTTCTTTAGGTATGGTTTTTTTCTATATTCTATAACAGAAGTTGTCTATAGAAAAATGGGAGAATTAGGAGAATGATGGGGAATAAGGGAAAAATCTATTTTTGTTTTTCTTCTTTGAGCAAATTGATAAGTTGTTCAAATCTTGGGGCATTGTGGGGGTCAGCGGAGATTAGTAGTTCGTGAGCATTCAATATAAAATCAACCATTCGTTTTTGTGTCGTAGGAATCGCAATGGGTTTTAATTCGGATGGGAGTGGTTCGGGCTCAAACAAGAAATGGACGAGGATATCGGCCAGCCCCAGTTCACTAAATTCTTTGAGTAACGGTCGACCAATATTTTGTAATGCAATTTGAGGATAGGTTTCTTTTTCGGAGAGGTAGCATAATTGATGAAGGACGCCGAAGAAAGTACTTTCTAACTGAGCGCATTCTGAGAAATCAAAGACCCAGCGGGTTATGTTATTCTGTTCTTCTTTGAGTTTTTGGAGAAAGTCATGCAATCCATAGGCTTCTCGCCAGGTCCCTGTCCCGATGATTTTTATGTAACAGGTATCTGTTTGAATAGCATAGAGAACACCTCGTGTGGATATATTAACATTAAACGAAGGGGTCTCTTCTCTCGGGAAATAAACAAGTTTGGGGCTATTTTGTCCCTTTAGTGTGAGCCAGATAAGGGTCATATCATCTTTTTGTGATTTCTGTTTTGTCCAATATTGTAACTCGCCATCTAATTTTATAAGCATTTCTTGTGGATTCTCTGTGTCCTGTTCTAATATTTGAATAAGGTTTTGTTGTGTAAATTTTTTGCCTTGATTATCCTGGAGATTTACCATTCCATCTGTATAGAAGAGGAAGGTATCGCCCCACTCCCACGAAAAAGTCATGGATGTAAATTTGGCACGGGATACAATTCCTAACGCAGGTGCAGGAACACGGATAACCTCGACGCGATTATCTTGTTGATGCCTCCATAAAATAGAAGGATGTCCTGCATTACAGATTTCGATTGTCTTATTAGGTAAATCGATAACTGCATAACAAAGCGACATAAACATTTCATATCCAAAGGGTCCCTGTACTAATTTTTCGTTTAAATCCAGCAAGAGGTCTTTTGGGGATATAATTTTACGTTCTTCGCATGTATCAAAACATTTGGGTTGAAAAGCATATTTTAAGAAAGTAGTTACCAGAGCCGAACCTATCCCATGTCCCGATGTATCTGCGATATAAATTCCGATATGTTCTTCATCTAAAGACAGAATATCGATTAAATCTCCACCAATTCGATTCAAAGGATTAAAATATACTGCGGAAGAAATTCGCTGATGTTGAGGGACCGTTTTCGGAAGGAGTGCCCTTTGAATTCGTTCGGCTCTTCGTAGGTCCTGGTGAAACACCTCGGTCTGAGCCTGGACCAATTGATATGCTAATTCCAGTTCTGCAAGACGGTTTTCCAATTCAATATTCTTTTTCTGTATTTCTGCAAGTAACTGTTCGTTATGTTCTTTTACTTTTTTATGCTCGATAGCACGATTTATTTGATGGGTAAACATATCCCATGAGTCAATAGGTTTTAATATAAAATCGTAAGCTCCCTGGTGAACAGCATTAACTACATCTTGTATTTTGGTTGTACCTGATAGAACTATTTTTGTCAGATAAGGTTTATTATCATTTAACCAGGACATCAATCCGAAACCATCCATTGAGCCTTCTAAATAGAGGTCGATGAGCACAAGGTCAAAATCTTGTTGAGTTAATATTGAGATTGCGTTTTCAGCAGATTTACAACATTGAACATTATATTCTCGGTTGGTGAGAACTCGTTCCATCATAAGTAAAATGGAGGGTTCATCATCTACAATCAGTAATGAAGGTTTCATAACTTTTTACCTTCCCGTGTTTTTACTCTTTTAGGAGTACAAATACTTTTAACCCGATTTTTTCTTGTGTCTCTTTCATGATAACATATTTAATAATAAACTGTATTTATCATTTAGAGTTAATATAGAAAAAATATTAACGGAAAGGATAAAAGTTTAAATACTGTTTTGATATAATAAAACTTTGAAAGTTTGTCAATATTTTTCTTGACATTCTTACCTATTCTTTTGTAAAAATATGAGTAGGATATTTAATTTAAATGAGAGTTTTAATAGAAGGAATTTACAAAAAAGGTAGATATTAGGATATAATAAAAGATAAAACTTTTCTGGAGAATTAGTATTATGTATCGATATTCCAAGTTGTTTTTACTCTTTCTTGCGTTATGTTTTTGTTGCTCTACTTTTTCTCAAACATTGAAAGAGGCAGACCCTCAGTCGGTAGCCCAAATATTAAGCACATATCAGAGTGATACGGCGACAGAGATGCCGATCATTCATAAGAATACAAGGGGTTTTATCCGTTTTCTGTCGGCACCTGAAGGTGGATACTTTGCTACCTCTGTTATAGGACAGAAATCCTTTGATGTAAGTGGTGCGGTAAAGGAATATATAGAACAAAATATGGGTGCTTTTAGTGTAGTAGCCGATAAAACGACTCTGGAAATTGAGTCGTTGCAGGAAAAGGGAGATTATACAATTATTCGGCTTAAACAAAATTATATGTCCCTCCCTGTTTTTGGTTCAGGTATTGCTGTAAAAATGACAAAAGAAGGGAAAATCCTTGCCATTTCTTGCGATATATTAAGGGATGATACAGGTTTAAGACCTGTTAATCTTTCCCAACCTTTTCCTGTCGATGAAGAGAAAGCAATAGAGAAAGCAGTTCAATTTATTCTGGGTAATAATAAGGAACTGCAAAGGCAGGATGTAAAGGAAATAGAAGAAAGTTTCCTGGCTGTGTATGACCCCGTTATGTTGAAACTATCTGGAGCCCCTTGTGTGGTGTATGTGGTTACACTGGCAACAAATGGCGAAGCAAAAAAGGTTTATCGTGTACTGGTTGATGCGATGACGGGAGAGATTCGGTTGAATCATCCGCTTTACTCTGCGGTTATTGACCGAGAGATTTATGACGCTAATGGTTCATACAATATCCCTACAACAATAGCCCGGAAAGAGGGAGACAAAGAAACGGGGATTTTAGATGTAGACAATGCGTTTATTTATCTGGGCGATGTGTATAACTTTTTTTCTGTGAATCATGACAGGGATAGTTATGATGATAAAGGAGCCACTTTACGAGCCGTTGTGCGAATCCCTATCCAGAATGCATATTGGGACCCAACACGGAAATTGTTCTGGTTCGGTACGGGGTTTACAGTAGATGATGTTGTAGCCCATGAATATACACACCCTGTGGTGAGTAGTGTTGCAAACTTGATTTACTTTGGGGAGCCAGGAGCCATTACAGAAAGTTTATGTGATATGTGGGGAGAATTTGTAGATTTGACAAATGAAAAAGGCTTAGATACGGATGCTGTTCGCTGGCTCATTGGAGAAGAACTCCCGTCAGGCGTTACATGGGAAAGTACGCAGAGGACAACTGCAATAAGGAGTATGAAGGACCCAACTGCTTATAATCAGCCCGACCGCTATATGAGCCCGCTTTTTGTGAAGGTTTCTCTTTCATCTATCGAAGATAATGGGGGTGTTCATACAAATAGTGGAGTGGGAAATAAATTGGTATACTTGCTGACGGATGGGGATACTTTTAATGGGGAACAAGTCCGAGGATTTGGCATTGTTCGCACGGCAAAATTGTTTTATGGTGCTCTGGAACTTCTTCCTCCTGTAGCGGATTATACAATGCTGGCTTTAGCCTTAAATGCCTCTGCCCTTTCGCAAGGATTGTCTATTGAAGATAGGTTTAATATCAGCCGTGCTTTAAAAGCGGTAGAAATTTTACCGAAAGACTTAGCAGAAGTGAGTGCTCGTGATTTTCGGGCTACATCAATTCTTCTGGAAGACGATTCCCCTGCTATTCTGTTATCATGGACGTCTCCTCCCGCGGATGCATACAGTCAGGTTACTTTGGTTAAGAAAGCAGGGAGTTATCCGACGAGTACGGTTGATGGCGACAAAATATTTGAGGGTAAAGATTCCTATTACCTTGATGTAAATGTTCTTGCAGGTATTGAATATTATTATTCATTATTTGTAGATATGGTTGAACTTCCCCCTGTAGAAATGTATGATAGTGCTGTAGCAGGAGGATATGCTCCACAGGTATTAACACAGGAGTTTCGTTCTTCTCTCCCAAGAGAACCTATTGCATCCGAGATTATATATAGCCAAATTTACTTTATTCCTACAGGGGCTCCCATAAATGAAATAGATGGTAATAAGTATTTAGGGGGGTATTATAATTATGATGCAATTTTTATTCCGGAGGTATTCACGTTCCCGGTGAAAAGACAGGATTCTACAGGAAGTTCTTATACAATTCCTCTTTCAACAGATGGACTTGTTAGTTTTAATTTAACAGATGCCCAATTCCCATTCTTTGGCAAGAAGTATGGAACGATATATTTAGGTGCGAACGGGTATATAACTTTTGTTCCGGTGGCCCTGGAAGATACGAAAAATTTCCCGGGACTTCCCAGTCACTTTGCCATTCCGCGTATCTCATTTCTGTTTAGTGACCTGGCTCCGGATTCTGCGGGAGAGGTATGGACAAGGCGATTGCCGGACCGTTTTGTTATCACATTTGAAAATGTTCCAAAAGATGCAGAAGGGGGGCTTCCCAATCCTTTGTCTGGAGCGAATCCGGGTTCTTCTGTGCAAGTAGAACTTTTCTTTAGTGGACATATTCGTATTACATATCTGCAATTAGACCCCAATTATTGCGTTGTAGGGTTGTCGGATGGTAGGGGTGTTCCTGTAGACCCGGGACAATTATTCCCATCGGAAATCCCTTACTCACTCCAACGATATACAAATTTTGCCCAATTGCCCTCTACTTCAACTCGACTGAGTTTTGAGCCATCTCCGATATATACAGTTTTACCCAATCAGAATATTACTTTTGTGGTATCCTCTTGGTTTTCTGGTGAGACCGCACCGCAGTTATATGCTAAGTGGCTTGTAAGTGATAATCCTCCTTTTGCTGACCTTAAAAACGGCAAGGGTAAATTTTCGTGGACACCGAAACAAGTGGATGAAGGGTCCTATTATCTTAGGGTTTTAGCCCGGTTAGGGGAACAATACGCTTATCAAGATATTCCTATTATCGTTAATCCAATTACGGTTCAGCCTAAGGCGTTAAACTTGCGTATATCATCACAATCTCCTGCGGAAGATACTACTGCATCTCGTGTGGTTTCTGCGGGTCGGCCATTGGTGGCGAGTTATGATTATGTGCATCCATTAATGGTGCAGAATCCCACACAATATGCTGAAGGGCTCAGTATTCTGTATTGGTTCCGTAATCATCAAACGATTCCTTCGCTAACTAATTATCGGACCGTTCCTCCGAATGTAATAAAAGGAGGAGATATCTGGTATTTCCGTGTAATTCCTATATCAATAAGTGGTATCGTAGGAGAAGAAGCAGTTTCACCTATAATTTATGTAGTAGGGCAACCTCAGATTGCAAGTATATATCCAGTTCGTGGGAAAACCACCGGGGGTGATCCTATCCGAATTAGAGGAAATAACTTTGTTGGACTTATCAGTATAAAATTTGGGGGGATTCCGGTTCCTTCTTTTAGGCTTATTAGTGAAACAGAAATTGAAGTTACCACACCGCAGAGTTTGCCGGGTAAGGTAGATGTGTCTATACAAACAGCGGGTGGTTCATCGCAATTATCTCAAGCATTCGAATTTTATGAAGAAATACCCTCTGAGCCTGAAGAACCCCCAAAAAGGTGTTTTATTATTTCCTGTGGATATGTTTCTCATGATAGAGGAAATCTAATAGGTGATATTTTATTCCTGTCTCTTCTTATAGTGGGCTTGTTTTATAGAGGACTAATAAAATATTTGGTTTAGTAGTTTTTATAAAAATAAAGATAGATTAACTGTAGGTTAATTTCTTGAAAAAAGTATTTCCTGTCCTTTTTTTATTTTCTTTCTATATTATAAATTCGTACAGGGTTTTTTCGGATGAGAATCCGGAAGGACATATTGCTTATCTTTGTGGCCTGGATATAGATACATATCGTGTGCATACTATTGAGTTGGAAACAAATGTAGAGAAAGAGTTAACCATAGGAACCCACCACGGAGCTCCTGTATGGTCCCCCGATGGAAAGAAAATAGCCTTTTCTTCGAAGATGGAAGGGGGATTGTATATTGTAATTTGGGATAGTGTTACTGATAAATATAAGGTTTTGAAACATCAGTATTCATGGAATGATACTCCATCGTGGTCTGCGGACAGTAAATATATATCCTATATTTCATGTGAGAAAGGGTTAACCGACCAGAAGGCGGTAGTATATGATATAGAACACGAAAAAGAGGAATTTTGGGGAGGAGAAAAAATCCCCTCTGTCATAAATCCTGTATGGTTCCCGAAGTTAGATATATTAAATGCTATGAGTGCAACTGTATCGCAGGTTACTTATACAGAAGGATTTGATATAAACAAATTTTTTGAAGAAGGTTACTCTATCGGGGTTTTGATTGGTGTAGCGGTGTTTCAATCTGCGGAAAAGATGTTAACAACCGAATTGGTTCTTTTTAGTAAAACACAAGCAACACCGTTACCGAAAGAATTAATGCTGGAGTCAGCACGGTTTGAGGAACTCAATCCGCAGGTATCACCGAAAGGTTCCAGTTTGGTTTTTGAAACGAATGAAGCAGGAAACCGCGAAATCTATTATTTAGGAAGAAGAGGGATCTCGAACATTTCCAATCATCATTTAGCAGATTGGAATCCTGTTTGGTCTCCCAATGGGGAGTGGGTGGCATTTGAGTCATTCCGACATGGGAGGAGAGGTATTTATCGTGTATTTCCAGAGACAGCCCGTGTTTTCCCTCTGGTTGTTAGTGGCGATTATGATGCATGGAGTCCTGCCTGGTCGCCGGATAGTCAATGGATATGTTTTGTCGCCAATCCATCAGGAAAACCTCAATTATATTTGAAACATATCGAAGAAGATAAAATAATACCATTAACAGAGAAATCTGTGAGTGTGGCCCCCTGTTGGAGACCGAAAACAAAATGAGATTCCGATGGCATAAAGAGTATATTTTGATATTTTTAATGATAGGACTATTGGTTTCTTTTTTTAATGGATATGCCCGTCATGAAGATGGAACTCTGGGAATTATTAAATTGCCAAATGAAGGTTGTCCAGTGATATTATCTCCGGGTCAAACATTTAATATTGTTGCAGAACAGAAAGGAACTATTTTTCTTATTGATAATGAAAAGAATATTATCCCGTTAAATGTACAATGGGAGGAGAAAAAAACGGAAATATATAAAGGTTCTGTCATATTAATGGGTGAAGATATAAAGGCGGGGTCATATTCAATACAGATTATCACAGAGGGAGGTGCGAAAGATGTAAACCCCCGTTCTATTTGGGTTCAAAACGAATTTAGAGAGTATTATACATTTGCACACATAAGTGATATTCATATCCGTAGTGATAGTTTGCAGGATGAAAATGCAATTACTTTTCAGACCATCATTGAGAAACTGAATCAGAGTGATGCCCAATTTATACTACTAACAGGTGACCTGACACATGAGGCTAAAACCGAACAGTGGCAGGTATTTCTTAATATCTTGAACCAAGCCCGAAAACCCACCTTTGTTTGTGCTGGCAACCATGACCGTAATGAAGATAATTACGAAAAAATGTTTTATACATCTACTTATGCTTTCCGGTACGGGAAAGACGGCTATATTATTTTCGATACCCGAGAGTACCGTACCGCAGATAGTTGGGGAGAGCAGGATACTTTGTTATATCGTTATCGCAGGGAACTAAAATCCAGTCGTTGGACCTTTGGTATTACCCATCGATATGAGTTCACGATGGGAATTCGTTCGCAAATAATACTTTTTGTAGATGACCCTATCGATTTTATTTTGTATGGTCATACTCACCGTGAAAATACAAGAGAAGAATCGGTGATTCCCTGGGGAAAAACGCGTGTATATGTTGTCCCTGCAGAAAAAGATGGTTTTTACCGCATTTTTGATGTTGGGGAAGGGGGACTATTTCCTCGACCCATACAGAATGTTAAAGGGAAATAAAAAAGGGGTACTTATATCTTAATAAAATTTTCAATATGGAAATAAGAAGGGAAAAAAGAATATAATATTATTCAAATTCCAATTTTTCTAAAATTATTGGAATGTCAAAATTTGTCCCCAATGCGCAATTAGAATAAAAAATTATTTTTATTTATTAGGGAATTTTTATGCTTGAAACACTTGTAAGACCTAAAAGTATTGCTGTAATCGGGGCCTCTCGAACCCCGGGTAAAGTTGGATATTCTATACTTAATAATTTAATCTCTTCGGGCTTTGAAGGAAAGATTATCCCTGTAAATCCTTCCACAGACGAAATATTAGGTTTGAAGTGCTATAAAACACCAAAAGATGCGGGTATCCAAATCGATTTTAGTATTATCGTGGTTCCTAACAGATTGGTGAAACCCGCGTTAGAAGAATCATGTTTAGCAGGGACTAAGTCTGTCTGTGTTATTACCGCAGGATTTAAAGAAGTTGGACCTGAAGGAGCCCTTCTGGAAAAAGAAATAGCCCAGTATTGTAAGCAAAACCGTATGCGGTTGTTAGGTCCGAATTGTTTAGGGATAATCAATACAGAAAACAGTATGAATGCCTCTTTTGCGACACAGATGCCCCGCAAAGGTTCTATTTCGGTAATTTCTCAATCAGGGGCTTTGTGCACAGCCATTCTGGATTGGTCTGTAGGTCGGGGTGTCGGCCTTGCAAAACTAATTAGTATTGGGAATAAAGCGGATATATCAGAGATCGATTTGTTGCAAATGTTAGGTGAAGATGAACAAACAAAAGTAATTGCATGCTATCTGGAAAATATTGTTCGAGGTGAGGAGTTTATAAAGATAGCAGAGCAAGTGGCGTCTATAAAACCTGTGGTAATTTTGAAGGTAGGGACTACACAGGCAGGTAGTCGTGCGGCATCTTCTCATACAGGTAGTCTTGCAGGGGAAGATATTGCTTATGGTGCGGCGTTTCGAAGGGCGGGAGTTATTCGTGCCGAAACTTTTGAGTCTTTGTTTGACTATGCGTCTGCTTTGGCTATGCAACCTTTACCCAAAGGGAATCGGGTTGCTGTGATAACCAATGCGGGTGGGCCGGGTATTATGGCTGCGGATGCTGTTGAAAATTCAGGATTACAGGTCAAGCCGTTACAAACTGAAATTTCTTCTGCACTGAAACAAAAGTTGCCTCCTGCAGCAAGTGTAGCCAATCCGATTGATGTGCTGGGAGATGCAGATCCCGAGCGCTATGCAATGGCCCTCAATGCGGCACTGGATGATGATACTATCGATTCCGTTATTGTTATATTAACGCCACAAGCCATGACCCAACCTGCAGAAACCGCACGGGCCATAATTAACAATCTCCGTGGTAATAAACCTGTTTTGGCTGCGTTTATGGGTGGAGCAGATGTGATGCCTGCACGGGACGAGTTGGTATTGGCCAATTTGCCGGATTACCCATCACCGGAGAGGGCTGTTTACGCTTTGAAGGCTATGTGTGATTATTCCGCATGGAGACGTAGGCCTCCACGAATAGTGATGCGTTTTCCTGTAAATCGCCGAAGGATAGAGCGAATTATCCGCAGGCAGATGCGAGAGGGTCGAACATTTATAAATGAGGTCGATGCAAAAGAAATTTTGCGTGCCTACGATTTCAATGTCCCGCCCGGTGCCTTAGCACGTACGGATGAAGAAGCGGTTACCATAGCAGACCGAATTGGCTATCCTGTGGCTATGAAAATCGTTTCGCCGGATATCGTTCATAAATCGGATATTGGTGGCGTTCGATTGGGGTTGTCCAATCCTTCCCAGGTTCGTGATGCGTTTGACCTGATGGTACTACGCGTGATGCGTAAGATGCCCAATGCGAAGATTCAAGGAATTTATGTTGAAAAAATGGCTAAGCAAGGGCGTGAAGTAATTTTAGGTATGCACAGAGACCCCCAATTCGGTCCTATGTTAATGTTTGGTCTGGGGGGTATTTTTGTAGAAGTAATGAAAGATGTTAGTTTTTATTTAGCACCAATAACGGAGGAAGAAGCTTTACAAATGCTTGTAGGAACACGGTCCTATACCTTGTTAAAAGGAACACGGGGGCAATCGGCTGTTGATATTCATGCAATAGCACAGGCTCTGCAAAAGATGAGCCAGTTAGCAACAGAATTTCCAACTATTCATGAAATTGATATTAACCCGTTTATCGTTGGCGAAATTGGAACACCGCCTACGGTAGCGGATGCACGAATGATATTAGGAGGTCTTGATAAAAGCCATGAGTAATACATCTGACTTTAAAAAAGAATTATGTTATGACCCGAACTGGGAAGATAAATACTCTGATATGGTTGTTACTCCGGAGGAAGCGGTGCTCCGAATTCAACCGGGGTTCCGTGTTTTTATTGGAACCGGGTGTGCCCAACCTCAACGGCTGGTAGATGCTCTGGTTGCAAGACATGCAGACCTTGCAGATATAGAAATAGTGCATTTGTTAACTCTGGGGGATGCCCCCTATGCACAGAAAGACTTGACGAATCATTTTACAGTAAATAGTTTTTTTATTGCTCAGAATGTGCGTCATATCATTCAAGAAGGATTGGGGGGGTATACACCTATATTTTTGTCAGATATACCCCGTTTATTTAAGACAGGGCAACTGCCTTTGGATACGGCACTTATTCAAGTCTCTCCACCGGATGAAGATGGTATGTGTAGTTTAGGGGTTTCAGTAGATATTGTAAAGAGTGCAGCAGAGAATTCTCGATTGGTTATTGCAGAGGTCAATCCACAGATGCCAAGAACCATTGGAGATTGCTTTATTCATGTTCATGACATTGATTATCTTGTTCCCGTAAATGAAACATTAATTGAGTTTCCCCTGGTAGAACCTGATGAAGTTACCCGCGAAATTGGACAATATATTGCAGGGCTCATTGAGGATGGAGCAACATTAGAGTTGGGGATTGGTCGTATTCCACAGGCGGTGCTTGAATTTTTGAGCGATAAAAAAGACTTAGGTATCCATACCGAAATGTTAACGGATTCAATTATAGATCCTATTGAAAAAGGAATTATTACAGGGAAACGAAAAACTTTAGACCGTGGCAAAATTGTGGCAAGTTTTGCTATGGGGACAAAAAGACTTTACGAATATTTAAACAACAACCCCAATTTTGCATTCTATCCGACGGAGTATGTAAACGACCCATTTATTATTTCGCAACAGAACAAAATGGTGGCCATCAATGTGGCTCTTGAAGTAGACCTGACCGGGCAAGTCTGTGCAGATTCAATGGGTTCTAAGTTTTATTCCGGTATCGGTGGGCAGGTCGATTTTAATAGAGGTGCGGCACGTTCGAATGGGGGAAAAGCCATTATTGCATTACCTTCTACGGCCCATGACGGAGAGGTGTCGCGAATTGTTTGCCATTTAAGCGAAGGGGCTGGTGTGGTTACAACACGCGGGGATGTACACTATGTTATTACGGAATATGGTGTTGCCTATTTACATGGAAAGAATGTGCAGGAGCGAGCACTGGCTCTTATTAGTATTGCTCATCCCAAATTCCGTGAGAAACTATTAATGGAAGCCATTGAAAAGAAGTATATACGACCTGAACTTACAGATTTTAAGAACAAGATTGTTATAGGTCCAAGAGACATCCGTACTACATATATATGTGATGATGGGACATCTGTGACGGTGCGTGCTATACATCCTACAGATGAGCCTCGCATCCGGGAATTGTTTTATTCTCTGTCTCAGGAATCTTTGTATAAACGTTTTATGAGTCGTATGAAATGGGTTCCTCGTAAGCAGGTTCAGGAATTTGTATATATCGACCATCGAAATGAGGTATCCATTGTAGCAACTGTTCCCGATCCGGATGGTGAGGAAATCGTGGCAATGGGTGGGTACTATTTAAACCCAAAGACAAACCGAGCAGAAGTGGCGTTTGTTGTGCAGGATGAATGGCAAAATCGAGGAATTGGCTCATTTCTTTTCCGTCATTTGATAAATATCGCCCGTCGGAATGGGATTGCAGGGTTTACCGCAGAAGTTCTTCGTGAAAATAAGCCCATGCAAGCAGTTTTTGAGCGGAGTGGACTGAAAGTGGAATCGCAACTTCATGAAGGAGTTTACAGTTATATCATGAATTTTGAATAATATTAGGATATATTATTCACTATATATATAATTTCTTTATTTAAGGAGCCATTCATGATACATCCATCGATTATTGAGTATATTGGGTCAACTCCGCCGGACAAATTAGATTCAGGATTTTTGGGGTATTTGTGTAATTTAGCGGAAGTGGCCAAAATATCTCCTCAGGTTTCCGCTGGTATTGTGCAGGAATTAATAGACCAGCGAAGTCATTTAAAGTTGATTGCAAGTGAGAATTACTGTTCATTGTCAACACAGTTTGCTATGGCAAATTTATTAACAGATAAGTATGCAGAGGGGATACCGTACCAACGATTTTATGAAGGTTGTGGCAATGTAGATATAATTGAAGCGATAGCCTGTGAACAAGCGAAGAAATTATTTAATGCGGAACATGCGTATGTCCAACCTCATAGTGGCGCTGATGCCAATCTGGTAGCCTATTGGACAATATTATCCGCCCGGGTGGAAACCCCTGAGTTGGAGCAGTTAGATATCAAAGACCCATCTAAACTTACGCAGGAACAGTGGCGACAAATCCGTGAAAAGATGGGAAATCAACGGTTATTCGGCATGGATTATTATTCAGGGGGACATCTTACTCATGGTTATCGCCGAAATATATCCGGCAAGATGTTCGATGCCTATTCCTATACCGTCCGAAGAGATACCGGCTTGTTGGACTATTCAGAGATAGAGAAAATGACAAAGGAAATAAAACCACTTATATTGCTTGCGGGATATAGTGCCTATCCACGGAAAATTAATTTCGCCTGCCTGCGAGAAATTGCAGATAAGGTAGGTGCGATTTTAATGGTAGATATGGCCCACTTTGCAGGATTAGTAGCTGGAAAAGTTTTTCAGGGGGAATACGACCCGGTGGCTCATGCCCATATTGTTACATCTACAACGCATAAAACACTTCGAGGTCCGCGAGGTGGAATTGTGCTTTGTAAAAAAGAATTTGCGGAATTCGTGGATAAAGGCTGTCCGCTGGTTTTGGGAGGACCTTTACCGCATGTGCTTTCTGCTAAAGCAGTAGCCTTTACAGAGGCGAATCGCCCTGAATTCTGTGATTATGCACGGCAGATTGTTCGAAATGCACAACTGCTTGCGGAAGCCCTGAAAAGTGAAGGATTGGTTGTGGCAACCGGTGGAACGGATAACCATCTGATGCTTTTAAATGTTCAGGAAAGCCATGGTTTGACAGGGAGACAGGCAGCAGGAGCATTAAGAGCCTGTGGAATTACTCTAAACTTTAATTCGTTACCGTTTGACCCCAATGGCCCTCTGATTACAAGTGGGCTTCGTTTAGGAACGCCTGCGGTAACCACTCTGGGTATGGGTGGTATCGAAATGAAAGAAATAGCGTCTATAATTAGAGAGGTTCTGGATGCAACCAAGCCCGAAATTTTGACGGAAGGTCCCAATGCGGGAAAACCATCAAAAAGGAATTTTATTCTGGATGTTTCCGTTCAGAAGAAGCAGAAAGCACGAGTTTTGGAATTGTTAAACCAGTACCCCGTATATCCGAATATAGAGTTAGACCTTATTAAGAAATATTTCTTGCCTCAAACTTCTGCGTAGTCTGTAGAGGGGAAAGTTTGTTATAAATGGAACTGCAAAAATTTTTCTGGGTAAAAAGTGTTTTTGATATAAGTAAAAAGTTGATACGGAAGGAATACTGAATGGAAGAAGTTGTAAAAGCAACAAATATTACATGGCATCAGGGTGATATTAAGCGTGAAGACCGCGAAAGGGCAAATGGACATCAAGGAGCGGTAATATGGTTTACTGGGTTATCGGCTTCGGGTAAGTCCACACTTGCGCATGCTTTAGAAAACGCTCTGTTTGAAAGGGGATGTAAAACTTATGTTTTAGATGGGGATAATATACGCCATGGCTTGAATAAAGATTTAGGGTTTTCCCCACAGGATAGAGAGGAAAATATTCGCCGTATTGGAGAAGTGGCAAAATTATTTGCAGATGCAGGGCTGATTGTTTTAACAGCGTTTATCTCTCCTTATCGAAGTGACCGGGAAAAAGCAAGAAAACTCAATCCTAAAAATTTTATCGAGGTCTATGTTAAATGTGATATTGATACTTGTGAACAGAGAGACCCTAAAGGTCTTTATAAAAAGGCTAAGGCAGGTGAAATTCCAGAGTTTACAGGAATATCCGCTCCTTATGAAGAGCCTGAAAATCCTGAAATTGTAATCGATACGGGCCAGTCTACTGTGGAGCAATCTGTAAATTTCTTATTTGCTTATCTTACTCAACATGGGATTATTTCATAGTAAAAGCAGGATAATGCTATTTCGATTTACGATGGACTTCCAACACCCCTTCAATGGAGCGAATAGAACGCATAAGGACATCAAAAGATTTGGGATTGCTTGAAGAAATTGATTTTTGTGTAAATTCAAATTTAATAAGTCCCTTGCGTAAAATTTTATAATTGGCTGAAATTACAGGAACTTTGTTATCTATTAACAGCGAAGTTAATTCCTGAATAACAGTAGGAGAAGGTCGGGCTAATACCTGCACGGTAATTTGTGTGATGCTGTCGATTTCCCATCGGACTTTATGCATTCGTTGTGGGTCTCGGTAAACGCTATTAAAGATTCTACAATCCTTTTTATGGATTGTAATGGCTCCTTTTAATGTAGAGTAGCCAACAACCTCATCCCCCGGCAACGGATTGCAACATCGGCTGAAGTGAACAGCAATGTTTTTTTGTCCATCAATGCGAATGCTGAGATGTCGTTCCTTTTCGAACTCCTCATTATTTCCCCTATATTCGATTTTTGTTAATGCGGAGAAGTCTGACAATAGTGCAGTATCGGAAGGAGAATTTTCCTGCCGCTCATCTTTTCGAGAGGAAATTTCTTCCTTTTCTTCTTCCTCTTTTGGAAGAATACCTTTTTCTCGGAGATGGTGACGGATTTTATTTCGGGCTTTTCCAATAGTAATAATTTTCAACCAATCCAGATGGGGTTCCTGCTTTGGCGAGGTCAAAACCTCGACACGGTCACCTGTATTGAGTCTCGTTGTGATAGGAACATATCTATCGTTTACGCGAGCACCAATACAATGATGTCCAATCTCTGTGTGAATGGTATATGCGAAATCCAATACGGTTGCATTTGCAGGCAATTCAAAGACATCCCCTTTAGGTGTATAGATATAAATCTCGGATATTTTCAGGTCGTCCTGTATGTCCTGAGTTGTAATAGAGGACCCACCGGGGGCGGATAGTTCGGACACCATAGAACGAAGCCACTCAACCCGCTTTTGAGTAAGGGAATCGTCCAAGCCCCCTCCTTCTTTATAGAACCAATGAGCGGCGATTCCAAATTCTGCTTCCTGGTCCATTTCCTCAGTGCGGATTTGAATTTCAAGTGGATATTTCCTAGGTAAAAATACTGTTGTATGTAGGGCACGATAACCGTTGCTTCTGGGTTTTCGGATGTTATCACGAAATCGTTCGGGTACAAGATTTCCTAAACGATGGGCTATATCCAGTACGCGATAACATTCCTCAACTGTGTTAACAATAATCCGAATAGCATAAAGGTCCATAATGCGTTCAAGAGGAATTTGCTGTCTTTGCATTTTTGTGTAGATACTATACAAATGTTTCGGTCTACCTAAAATTCGAGCCTGAATTCCAATATTCTTTAATTCCTTTTCGAGATGGGCAATAATACCCTTTATTTCATTTTCGCGTTCGTCTTTTTTTCTTGCGATACGCGATGCAAGGCATTTATATTCCACAGGGAGCAGGACTTTGAAAGCAAGGTCTTCCAGTTCCATTTTCCATCGGTAAATACCTAATCGATGGGCTATGGGTGCATATATGTTTAGCGTTTCCCGAGAAATTCGTTCCTGGGCTTCTTTGGATAGGTACTTTAGTGTTCGCATATTGTGAAGTCGGTCGGCTAATTTAACAAGAAGGACACGAACATCTTTTACTCCGATAAAGAAAAGTTTTCGAAGCGTTTCTAATTTTCTCAGATCCTCATTCTCCTTGACAGTTGCTTTCATTTGTTGCCTGGAAACTTTTGTTACCCCTTCAACAATCTGCACGACGACCTTTCCTACTTCTTTTTCGAGAAGTTCCCGTGGAACCTGTTTGTCTTCTATCACATCGTGGAGAAGTCCTGCCATTATAGTCGTTGAGTCTAGTTTTATCTCTGCCAGGAGTCGGGCTACCTCAATGGGGTGGATAATATACGGTTCGCCAGACTCCCGTTTCTGTTCTTGGTGGGCTTTTTCTGCAAGTTCAAATGCTTTTCGGACCTGTACAATACCTTCCGCACTCATCCCGTTTGTGTGGAGTAACTGCACCAAAGAAAGAAATCGTCGTTCTATTTCGACAGGTACTGTTGCAAACCTGCTCTCAAGCATACCAATCCTTTATTTTTTATTATATCAAAAACAAAATTAGGAGTGGATTTTATTCTATGTTTATAAATATTGTCAGATGTTAGAATAATATGAATAATAAAATTTTGTTCTCTAAGAACACATATACTTACAAATTCTTCTTTTGTTCTGTTAGAATCTGTTGGAGTTCGTAAGGGATGGGAGTATCAACAGAATAACCGAGTTCTTTGCGAAGTTGGATGGCATTAATTAGGGCCTTGCCGGCAAAATGATTGTTCATTAATATGAATACGCGTTGTGCTTTATTTCTCATTCGTTGAATGCGTTCTGTCCATGGTTCCAATTCATTTTCCGAATATAAGTAGTTATATCTTTCGTCCCGATTCGATTTCTCAGAAAACCAATTTTTTATGTTTCTTCCATGAAAACGGACATAGGCAAAATCTGCAGTAACTTCTTCGGTCGGTGGTAAACAATTAGGGTCGGGTAGAGGTTGGTCAATGTTGCAAAAAGCCAGTCCTCTTTCACGGAATGATTCTAAAGTCTGTGAATGGAGCCAGGACCTGTGTCGAAACTCAATAGTCATTGGCATAGGAGAAAAAATATCTGTAAGTTTTGCTAAATATTTTCTATTTTCAGGTGTACGGTGAAATCGGTGGGGAAACTGAATAAGAATACAGCCCAATTTGTTAGCATCGGCAATGGGTTCAATCGATTGGATGAAAAGTTTTACATCCTCAAGAGTGATATTGTGATAATTTTCATGTGTAAATCGCTTCCACAATTTTACGGTAAATAAAAAAGAAGAATTGTCAAGGACCTGCTCGACCCACGATTGGACTCTTATAGAAGGGATTGGATGATAGTGGGTTACATTTATCTCTATACAATTTATCCATTGAGCAAGGTATCGAATGGGATGTATATTGTATGAGGTATCCTTAGGATATACGGTGCCTTTCCAGTCTTTGTAAGACCAACCTGACACTCCAATGTAGCAAGGACAGAGTTCTTTTTGTTTTGTATTTAAGGACATGGTATAAATATTTTCTTGTTTTTGATTTTTTATAATTTGTGCAGTTAAATTATACATAATGAAATCATAATAGAAAGAACCCATCTTTAAAAAGAGGAAATATGCAACAAAGTGAAGAAAGAAAAAAGCAGGAGCAGATTGAAAACTTAAAAAAGAAAATCATGGAATATCTTTTCTGGGGGTGTCTTCTCCCTTTAGGGGTTGGGCTTCGTCTTTTTCATTTAGGTTCGTTAAGCCTTTGGTATGATGAATGTGCCTCGATAGAGTTAAGCAAATTGGTGGATAAAAATCTCTCGTTTCTCTCTCCTTTGTTAAATAATGAACCGCCTATGAATCCATTGCTTATTTTTATTTGGGGAAATATTTTGAATAGTGTTCGTTTTTGGGAGAAATATTCTGTTTGGGATGATTTTGCATGGCGGTTACTGCCTTGTTTTTGGAGTATTTTATCTATTGTTATGTTTTACCAGGTAGCAAAGCGGATGGTGGACCGGCCCTTTACTATCCTGGTTGCAACTTTTCTATTTATTATATCCCCGTTCCAAATTTATTACGCTCAGGAATTAAGAATTTATTCGTTTTATGTCCTATTAAATCTTATAGGTCTGTATTTTCTTCTTCGTATATTATCGGGCAATCTCTGGAAGGATTGGGTAGGTTTAGGTGTCATTTTTGTATTATTGATGTATTCCCATTACTTTAGTGTTTGGGCTATTTTTGTAACGAACCTATTCATCTTGATCTTGATGGCTCTGGGTAGGAGGGATTTGTTCCGGAAATGGTTCTGGACAAATTTTATTGCAGGACTGCTGGTTCTGCCGGCTGTGTATCTTGCGTGGTATTTCCATGAAATTGTTTCGGGTATTCGCTATGTATGGTATCCAAATCCGACTATTAAGACAGGATTAATAACATGGAAAAATTTTTTCGCAGGCTATACACCGAACAGTAGTGTTTACTGGATCATGTTTGTCCTGTCTTTTCTTCTTTTCTTTTGGGGGTTATGGTCATATCGGAGGCAACCCGAGAATGGGCTTTATTCCTTTTTTATGAGTTTACTACCTATCTTTGGTAATGTTCTTTTCTGGGGAGCGAGGCATTTTTCATTTTATGAACATCGATTGTTTATCTTTTCAGGAGTAGTAGCACTTTTTGTGATAGCACAGGGTATTCACGGAATCCGGTTTTATCCAACGCGAATTTTAATTCTCATTATGTTTACTATACTTACGGTTGTCTGTTTAAAGGATTATTATCAATTAAAATTGCATCCGATAGATATGCATCGATTAGGTGTTTATGATAAAGTAGATTTTCGTAGTTGTGCAGATTGGATACGAAGGAATTATAAGGAAGGGGATATTATAATCTATCCCAGTCACTTTATGGTTCCTTCTATGCGGTATTACTTGAACGGTTTTCCGCAATGTCGTGTGGGTATGAGTGCTATTGATGTTCAGGTCCATATTGACAGTTTTGGGAACACAACTTTACTTGCTCACCACGGTTTATTGCCCGAGCCTATAGAACAAGCAACAAAGAAATATCACCGATTATGGTTTTTAGAAACGCATGGATTGACTTTTGAGTATAAACCCCATACCGAACCCCTGCGAAAGTATCTTGAAGAAAACTGGAAAGGAGTGGACCGGGTATCTTTTTGGGGATTGAGTGCTACTCTCTATCAGAGAAAAACGAAAGAGTAATATGACTTTCCTCCGGATTGGGTAGTTTTTCTGTGAATACAGGTGGTCGTTTTATAACAATAGGCTGTTATAGACCGCTATACTTACAATTAAGTTTTTAATTAAAAATATCGTTAATTTTTAGATGAGATTTAGTTTTTGGAGAACATGTTCTAATCGTTTGAATTGAGGTTCGCTCATGGATACGAGGGGAAGGCGTAAAATATTTTTAATCATGCCCATGCGTGCCAGACCTGCTTTTACAGGCATTGGGTTGGTCTCATAGAACAAGGCTTTGAATAAGGGCATGAGTTGATAATGGATTTTTCGTGCCTCTGAATAGTGGCCTTCAAGAGCCTGTGTGCACATACGGGCAAGTTCTGCTGGAACGATGTTTGCAGCAACGGAAATAACGCCCATAGCACCGATAGACATCATAGGTAATGTTAAACTATCATCGCCAGATAGTACCGTTATATCACAGAGAGCAAGGATTTGGGATACCTGATCTACACTACCGCATGCTTCTTTAATACACACGATGTTCGGGATTTTGTTAAGTTCCGCAATAGTTTCGGGTTCTAATTTGATACCTGTTCTGCTTGGAACATTGTAAAGGACGATAGGAATGTCTACTTCTTCAGCAATTTTTTTATAGTGAGCAATAAGCCCTGCCTGAGTGGGCTTGTTATAGTAAGGAGTGATTAGTAAAGCGCCGTCACAACCAATTTCTTTTGCATAACGGGTAAGGTCTAATGCTTCCATTGTGTTGTTGGAACCTGTCCCAGCAATTATAGGGACTCTACCTGCAACTCGTTCTACAACGAAGCGGATACATTCTTTTTGTTCTTCATGCGAAAGTGTTGCTGCTTCCCCTGTGCAACCGCAAGGGACCAGCCCATGTGTTCCTTGCTCGATATGGAAATCTACCAATTTTCCATAAGCGTTGAAATCAACTTCAAAATTTTCTTTAAAAGGTGTTACTAAAGCAACCCAGGAACCTTTGAACATAGTTATCTCCTATATAAATTTGTTATTTAATCTAAAAAGGACTTTCTTCTTCTTCAATATAGGGTGCAGAAGAGTATTCTTTGTCTTCATTAAAATATCCTATTTCATAAAATGTTTGTTTTCTTCGGTTGAAATTGAAATCGATAGTAGGTGTGGGACCGTTTCTCTGTTTTGCTATCTTCAAATGGACGTGGATGGGGTCTTTGGATTTATTTTTTTCCTCTTTTTTATTTTTGTACAGAATCATGACGACATCCGCATCTTGTTCAATAGCTCCGGATTCTCGCAGATGAGAAAGTTTCGGTTCGGAAGATTCTTTTTCTGCTTCCCGGCTTAATTGGGATAATGTGAGTACCGGGATTTTTAGTTCGCGTGCCAGTCCTTTGATTTGTCGTGAAATCTCTGCAATTTCGACCTGACGATTTTCTCCCCGTCGGTGAACATTCATCAGTTGCAGGTAGTCGATAATTATAAGTTTTACTTCAGGGTGAGCAAATAAATGCTTGCGTGCTTTCGAGCGAAGTTCAATAATATTAATGCTGGGTGTGTCATCAATGTAAATGGGCAAAGTTTCTATTTCTCCACAATATTTAACAACATCTCCTAATAAGTTTTTTCGGGCAAATGTTCTTCGGAGTTCCTGTGCATCAAGGTTTCCCTGTATGCAGATAAGTCTTTGGAGCAATAATTCTTTTGACATCTCTAAACTGAAAATAAGAACACCTTCTCCCTCTTTTTTCGCTGCATGGAGGGCTATGTTAAGGGCAAAGGCGGTTTTACCTACGGAAGGTCTCGCTGCAAGAACGATCATTTCAGAGGATTGCAGTCCACAGAGTGTTTCATCGAGTTTATTGAACCCTGTGGCGAGTCCAGGAAGTAGTTCTCCTTTCCGTATTCGTTCCTCAAAACTATCTATGTAAGTCCTGATGAAATCTTGTAATTTGTAAATAGGGTTTGTATTTCTTTGCATTGCAAGAGCGAAGAGGTTGCTTTCTGCTTCGTCTGCAAGTTCTTTGAATGGAATTTGTCCTTCATATGTTTTGGAAATGGTCTCACTACAAGACTCGATGAGTTTGCGTTTTAATGCGTTTTCAATTACAGTATTTGCGTAATATGTTATATTCGCAGAGGTAGCCACAGCAGATGATAATTCTGTTAGATAAGAAATCCCTCCGACTTCATCCAATAACTTTCTTGTTTCAAGATCCCCTGCAACTGCCTGTAAGTCAGGTTTGTTCTGGCTATCTTGATAAATTCTAAACATGGACTCGTATATAATTTGATGCGGTCCATAGTAAAAGATATTATCTTTATTGTAATTAAAGATTTCAAGAACTTTTTGAAATGCGTTAGGGTCTAAAAAAATAGCCCCAAGGACCGCTCGTTCCGATTCAACAGACTGTGGCGGTTTGCGGTCAAAAACCGTTGGAGAAGGTTTTTCTTTTGAAGTTTCTTTTCTCCGGGAAATTGCCATGAATTAATTGTTTGAATTCTCCATGTTATTGTCATCAGTAAGTTGGCTAACCCAGACTTTGACTTCCGCAATTACACCACTTCCTAACTTTACAGGAACAGAGAAAATACCCAGAGTCTTAATGGGTTCTTCCAACAGAATTTGTTTCCGGTCAATATTGAAGTTTATCTTCTGTAATTCTTCTGCAATCATTGTATTTGTTACAGAACCGAATAATCGTTCTTCGTCGCCTGCACGCATTTTAAACTCAATTGTAATGGTATTGATTTGTTTCGCTACCGATTCCAATTCTGCTTTTCGTTTGGCTTCCCGCCGTTGAATGATTTCCATGTGATGACGGATTTCTTTTGCGGAAGCAGATTGCACAGATACTGCTAATTTTCGAGCAATCAAGAAATTGCGTGCATAACCGTCTGAAACTTCAACCGTTTCACCGACTTTGCCCAGTTTTTCAATGTCTTGACATAAAATTACTTTCATTGTTTCTTCTCCTGACCATTCTTGTTTAATTATATTCTTTTCATATTTTTTATTGCGAGTTTAAGTATTTGTTTCCGGATGCAACCGGATGTAAAGTTTTACAAGTGCATTTCGAAAATCCCACCATGTGTCAAAAAAACCAAAGACAGCAAGGATGGGAAAAGTCCAAATTCCAAAAACAAAAAGTACGAGAACCAGAGTTAGTAGAATATTCCACTGGAATAAAAAAGCACAAAAGGTAAGGATACTCAATCCATTGAGCCAATAGATGAAACTTAAAATAACAGCCGTATTTCGTGAAATAATACGGAATAGTTCGCCTGCATTATAATGTTGGTCGTATATTAGAATTACCGCTGTTACAATGGCTAACCAGACCAGATAGTCCGGTGTCCGCACTTGGGAAAAACTTCCTAATCGTGGATTTTCCCAGTAATGGAGGCCATCCTCTGTTGGCAGGACTCTTAATCGGGCTACCATCCAGCCTATAATTATAGTGGCCATGATTAGACTTTGTCCGAAAAGTAATCCTATATGAAAATCTTCCCAGTGATAATCGAGGTATTTTAAACCTTCTATTAAAGTCCTGTTTGCATCTTCTGATGAATTTGTTTCTTCTTTTCTGAGTTCTTTTATCTCTGCAATACGAGCATTAACAGAAATGGTTATATCTTTACGCAGATTTTCCCAGAAATACATGGTAAGAAGGGTCCCGGAAATAAATAGAAGGCTGGTCATCAGAAGGAGACATTGTGTCCATGAGTATCTTCTTAATGCGGAACCGATGGAGACCGGCACAAGTATACTTGCTAAGAGTGTTGCGGACCACATCATAAGATTTTCAAGGGTAAAAGGCAAGGATTGTATAAACGCTCCTAAAACAAATCCCGGAACAAGGGCTGTGCAAAGCACCGTTGTACAGAACCATGAATTTCTTGCTCGACTCAGACCAATAACAACAACTGTAACAAGGGGAAGTAAGATAAAAATGCCTTCACCTGTTAAGTAGGCAGTAATTAATATTAAAAACAATATTTTCGTCAGCAAGTTGGACATAAATAAACACGATTGGTATATATAATAACTATTCCGCTACGAAAGGAAGCAATGCTATTTGACGGGCTAATTTAACGGCCTTTGTTAGCATGTGCTGTTGTTTTGCTGTGGCACCTGTAATCCGACGGGGTATAATCTTTCCGCGTTCGGTTATATAATGCCTCAACAAATTTGTGTCCTTATAGTCAATATATACTATCCGTTCTATGGTTAATCGACTGGTCCTTTTTCTAAAAATTCTCTTCTTCTTTCTTCTCTTTAACCGTTTCATTTTGATTTTTGATTTTGCTTTTGCGGAAATGTGTGCCATATAGCATAATTCCTTTTGTTAAAATAAAGGTTAATAAATTAATCATTTCTATAGGTTGGTAATATTGATTTTGTACCCGAAAAGAAATTAGAACGGGACATCGTCTTCTGGCGGAAGATTCCAATTATTTCTTTGAACATTTGTTTTTTGGCTCGAAGAGGGAGATCCTTTACCCTGATTGGGATAGTTTTCTGGATAAGGTTCTCCGTATTCGTCGGGTGGAATTTCTTCTGTATCAAAATCTCCTAAAGAGGATGTTTCCTTATCAAGGTGACTGATACGCCATGCTACAATTTCCAGACGAGACCGTCGCTGATTGGTATTTCGGTCTTCCCATTCATCTAATCGAAGACGACCTTCTACGAGAACCGGTCTTCCCTTCCGGAGTTGTTGATTTGCATATTCCGCCTGACGGTCCCATACCACTACATTGACAAAGACGGCTTCATCTTTATAGTTTCCATCCTTGGCTTTATAGCGGCGATTGTTTGCCAGGGTAAAGCGTGCAACGACCCTTCCACTGGGAGTTGAACGCACATCCGGTTCCCGGACAACTCTACCGGCAATCAGAACAATGTTTAGATCAGGAACGCGAACATCAGCCATAGGTATCTGTTCCTATGTTAAAAGTTACTCCTCGTCCTCCTCTTCCTCTGCAATACTCTTGGAAATAGGGACAAGGTTTTCATCTTTATCTGATTGTTGTCCATAGCCGGCTTCCAACTCCTGCCGACGCTGTGCCTGTTCTGCTTCCAATCTGAGTGTTTTCTCATCAAAGTAAACGACAATGTAGCGAATGATTTGTTCGCTGAGACGGAAATAATTTTCCAGTCGCGCTATGAAGTTGGGGGAAGATTGGAAGCGTATCAGGATATAGATACCCTCCGAAAATTTCTTGACGGTATAAGCCAATCTCCGCCGACCCCATACTTCGGAGCGCACAATAGCCCCTCCGCTCTTCGTGACCAAATTCTCGGTCTCGCGGGCTATTGCCTGGATGTTATCGTCCTCCACATCAGGTCTGACGATAAACAGCGCTTCGTAAGTTCGTAATGACATACTTTACTCCTCATTACGGTTTGGGTTTTATAAATGGCCTTTTGGAAATTTATATTATAACAAAAACATATCTTTTAAACAAATTAGAGAAATCCAAATATTAGGATTAGAATAAGGCCATTCTATATTCTTATTATTAAAGGGAATAGATGATGTATAATTACAACCAATAATACTTTTAAGGATTGCTTAGAAGTGAATATAATTAGAGTAATACCGCATTTAACTTTAATCTTTCTTTTTATGTTTCTGTCCTGTGAAACAATGCCATACAATAGAAGTCATAAAAAAATAAAATTAATATTCCCCGTGAATGTGAATCAATGGTCTCTGGTGAAACCGGTTCCGGATCGGTATGATGCGGAGACGCTTTTTGATTATATTGATGGGAATGCAGAAGTATATCGTTCATTAGGTGTTCAAGAAGTTTGGGCGTACCGTTGGACAAATCCTCAGCAGGTAGAGATATTTATGGATATTTTTGATATGGGTGATTCTGCCTCGGCTTATGGGGCTTATCACCACGATATCCGTGACCAGAAAGATATAGGATTGGGTGTAGAATCAGAAGGAATGAATAATTCTCTTGCCTTTTGGAAGGACCGCTATTTTGTATCCATTGTTGGAATGGGTGATTCGCCAGCATTGAGCCAGACCGTGATAGAGTTGGGGAAAATAATTGACCGTCAGATTCCTAAAAAAGGGAAACCGCCTGAGATTACACAGATACTTCCCGAAAGAGGGCAAGTTAAAAGTCATATTCATTATTTCAAGAATTATGATCTCCTAAAAGTGCATTATTTTATTACAGATGAAAATATATTAGAATTAGGTCAAGGCGAGGAGGGAATTCTGGTTCGTTATTTTCTCCCTGATTTGGATGAACGATTTCAAATAATTATTGTCCGCTATAAAAATGAGAAAAAAGCTTCTATTGTTAGCCGGAAATTTAAAAATCTTCTCGATATATCATTGCAAGGAACAGATGGAAAAGACAAAAGTGAGAAATTTGGTTTTAATTCTATAGTGATTCATTCCTTCAAAGAATATCTCATATTAGTTACAGATTGGAAGATTAAAGACACAGCGAATATGTATTTAAGAGAGATAGAACAAAGAATAAAACGATAGGAGTCAGAACTATGGTAAAGACAAGTCGTAGAACATTTTTGCAAACAGGGGCCTTAGGTACTGCATACCTTTTAACAATGCCCCATTGGCGTTCAGAATCGCAGTCCACACAAACAGGTGAGAAGTCTCGTGTCGTTTTGATTCGAGATGAAAACCTGCTGGACAATGAAGGAAATATCAACAAATCTGTTCTTGAAAAAATGGTTGATGAAGGGGTGAAAAACTTATTTCAGACAAAAACCCCCGAAGAAGCATGGGAAAAGGTTGTAAGACCGGAAGATATTGTTGGTATCAAAAGTAATGTAGCGGGTCCTCCACGCACACCTGTTGAATTGGAAGATATATTAAAATCCAGAGTGGTATCCTCAGGTGTTCCCTTAGATAAGGTTTCTGTAGATGACCGTGGAGTCCTTCGCAATCCCATTTTTAAAAATAGCACAGCTTTAATTAATGTGCGTCCCATGAGGACACACCACTGGTCCGGAGTTGGAAGTTTGGTAAAAAATTATATTATGTTCTCAGAAAAGCCGCCAAGTTGGCATGCGGATTCCTGTGCAAACCTTGCGGGATTGTGGGATTTACCTATCGTCAAAGGAAAGACACGGCTGAATATTCTTGTCATGATAACACCTCTTTTTCATGGAAAGGGTCCCCATCACTACAATAAAGAATACACATGGAACTATCAGGGGCTGGTTATTGGAGTGGACCCTGTTGCCTGTGACGCCACAGGACTGCGTATTTTTAAAGCGAAAAGATTACAATATTTCGGGAATGAACAGCCTTTTGCTGTTTCTCCTCATCATATTCAGGTTGCTCAGGATAAGTATCATCTGGGTAATGCAGATGAGAACCGTATTGAGTTGGTAAAATTAGGTTGGGAAGACGGTGTTTTAATCTGACGGGTCGGACGGGTCCGACAAGTCAGACGGATTGGACTTTTTTACCCATTCTTTGGCGCGTCGGATGAAATGCTTCTCAGAGGGGTAAGTCAGCATCTCTTCTGCAGATTCCAGAGGTACCCAGATAGGATAAAATCGTGCTTCCTCTTCACATGTAGGAGTAGGGGGTCCTTTTTTATTTGGGTCTGTTTTCATAAGGAAGTAATGTTCCATCCGAACAATATTTTTTCCACGATATTTAAATTCGCTCAAGTCGTATCCTAAGTCTGAAATAATTTCTGTTTCCCAGTATCCGCTCTCTTCTCCTACTTCGCGTTGGGCACATTGTTCATGTGTTTCACCGCTATCAACATGTCCTTTTGGAAGTCGTATCTCATGTATCCACTTATCGTTACGGACTACATCTCTCTCCAATAAAAGAACTCGCTTCTGATTATCAATAACGACTCCTCCAGCAACGAGGATTCTTTTTCGGCCCATCTATTTAACCTTTGAAAAATGTTATTGTAAAGAAGAAAGGTATCTTTCATTCTCTACAAAAAAGAAAGATACCTTTCTGATAAAATCGATTTATTCTACTTTAATGCAGTCCAGTCCTGCCATATAATTAGTGGATTTTTCATTTTTGCCAACGATTCTTAATTCGAGGGTATTTTGACCTTCAACTAATTTTGCCGTGAACTGTATTGACGCCCGGACTACTTTTCCTTCATTATAACCATCCCATTCTGCTACCTTTTGATTATTGACCCATAGTTGCACCATTCCATAATCCGGGGCTTTGGTATACCATAGAGTTACCTTCTTTTCGCCAGCTATATCTGAAGGCACATCCACTGTCGCAGCATAATTTTTTGGGGCTTCGGGTTTAAACCATAACTGTTTTCCATTACTCCATTCATTTCCAAACCCCGTCAAATCCTGTTCAACCACGGTGTCATCGGCATTCCGAAAAGCAACCAATCCCCCTTCGAGTTCAAAAGCACCGGGTTCAAAATAAGTTGCTTGTTCGGTAAGTTTTTCCGGGAGTCTTTTTTCAGGTGGCGGTAATGGTTCAAATGCGACATGGGGTTCTGTCTGATACCAATAGGCTACGGAGCTGTAATCATCCGTTCGGGAATTGGGTTGTGCATCGTGTCCATGTTCAATGCTAACCCGAATTGATTTTTGGAAGGGAATGGGATCGAGAATGTGGAAACGATAAACATTCCATTTTTCCCCCCGCTTGTGTTCTCCGCGAAGTGGACATCCAAAGAATAGATAACTGAACGCAGAACCGTAACACCAGGCACCACAGAAATAGTCCTCCGAACCTGTTCCATGTAAGGAGGGTTTTTCTTCACCATCTATGAAAAACATATCATCGCCTTCACCCCACCATCCATCAGCCCGGTTGTGGATTGATAAACTTACACCAACAAAATGACCCTTTCCTTGTGCTTCAAGAAAAGTGTAATTTTTCCCTTCTGTGCAAGGATATTCCTGTCTGTAATGAGCATGAAAACGAAGGGGAGTGTCTATAGAGTCATATTTGTTGTAATCAATATAATAATAGAAAGCACGACAGACATCGGTTCCTTCGTTTGTTATAGTTATGAGGGCCCTTTTTTCAAATGGCATATACCAGAAACAATTAAGAGCATTCGATGTTCCTATCTGTATTGGATAACTACTGAAAGTGTAGTATTCACCATGTCCTAAACCAAAGAAATCGCCAATTGGAGATTCTACAGAGGGAGTTCCTTCCCCATCCCAATACATACGGAGTACCAAATTTTTTAAGTGATATTTGTCTTTGCTAGCAATAGTAACCCAGATATGGGTAATGGCACCGGGACCTTCTATTTTTGCTAATGTTCGGGTTTCACCAATTGCAATGGGTTGTTCCTGCATTCCGTCTGCATTACCACCTGTGCGGTCGTAACTGGATACGCGATGGGCTGTATAATTTTTAACTTCAGAGAGATTTTGCATAAGAGATGTTGGAGATGCGGTGACTGTAAGGGCAATCGTGTACACCAAAAAAATTACAAGTAGATATATATTTTTTTTGCAACTCATATTTTAGTTCCTTCTTGGTTTTAGAATTATATTTAATTTCATGCTAACATTTTACAGAATTTAGAATATTCATTCAAATACCCTGATAGGACTATTTTTTGATAAGGATTATTATTTGGGTGGAGATATTCGGGGGTAAACGGAATCATAAAATTGAATATAGAAGCATGGAATTAGAAAGGGATTATTTGAATTAAAATCTTTAGATACAGTTAGGGAGATAGTTTCCCGACATTCTTAAGAATGCGTATATAGAATTCTATTCCATTCATATAGTTATCAATCTGCAACCGTTCATTTATGCCATGTATAAGTTTTAAGTCTTCGCTTGTAAACTTTAGAGGTTGGAAACGATAAAGGTTTTTTGCCACACCTACATAGTTTACGGAGTCTGTCCCACCTAAAGTCAGGGCACAGGCAATGGGAATATCTCCCCACACTTCACGAATGGTATTTGTGATAGCCTTATATCCTTCTCCATTTCGGTCCGAAACAGGACTGGCTTCGTCTGTTTTTTCGGGAGAGAATTGTTTTATTTGAATTCGATTGTTATTAATAATTTTGCGGATGTATTCTGTAACTTTTTCGGTTGTATCCCCGGGAAAGAGGCGGATATTAATAACTGTGCGAGCATTTGTGGGTAGAACATTTTCTTTTTCACCTGCATGGAATAGGGTAGGAGCAAATGTGGTTCGCAAGGCGGCGTCAGCATTGGGAATACTTGAAAAGATGTTAGTGAGTATCGATTCAAAAAGCCAAAGATTTGCACATACCATCCGCATATGGAAGTTCATATACGGGGATAGGTCTTCCAACATCCATCGCATAGGTCCTGCTAATTTTGCGGGCATGGGGTTTTGTTCTATTTTACATATTGCATTAGCAAGGATTCCAATAGCGGTTTTATCTGTTGGAACAGAGGAGTGCCCCCCTTGAGTTGTTACGGATAGTTCTAGTGATAAATATCCTTTTTCCGCTATTCCGATAAGTGCGACAGGACTGTCAATTCCCGGTATGATCCCCTCATTGATAGCCATCCCCTCGTCAAGACTAAATTCGGGGAACATCCCTCGTTCTTTCAGGAGTTCTGCTATTTTTTTGGCGCCGTTTCTGCCCCCAACTTCCTCATCATGCCCGAAAGCAAACAATAATGTTCTCTCGGGCTGATAACCTTGCTGAACCCAATAATTAACAGATTCCAGCAATCCAATGACACCACATTTTACATCAATGGCCCCTCGCCCCCAAATATAATCTTCTGCCACTACGCCAGCAAAGGGTGGATATTTCCATTGGTCTTCTGTTTCTTGTTCCACGGGTACAACATCATAATGGGCTAAAAATAACGCAGGTGATATTGATGGATTTTTACCTTCCCAGGTGAATAGCAAACTATATTCATTAACAATATCTCTTTTTAAGGTCGTGTGAACCTGTGGGAATGTTTCTTCCAGATACTGGATAAAATTTTTATATTCTTCCCAATTGTTTTTTTCTGCTTCCTGAAACGAAATGGTTTTAAAAGTAAGGGCTTTTGCCAAACGTTGTGCATATTCCTGCTTATCTGCTAACGAGATACTTTCTTTCCCTTTAGCAGGAGTAGCCTTTTTCCATAGGGCTTGTTCTGTTCGAAAAAGAACGACACCGGTTAGTATTAATGTAATGAAGAAAACAATAAAAACTGAATAAACAAAATATTTTTTCATATACAAATATCCTTTTAGTAAATATGTTTTTTCCCTAAGGGATTGTTTTACACATCAATACCAACGGCCCAGCCAAAGTTTTGTGCTAATCGTTTCATAAACCCTAACTTCTTCTTAGGTTCAATGGCTGGGGCTTGATAGAATAGTCGTTGTGAGATTGCTTCAATACAACGGCTCGCAGGAGCATTCGGGTATGTAATGAAGAAAGGTTGACTTTGCATAATGGATTGATTTACATATGTATCCCGGACGATATGTCCAAGATAAATCAGTCCTCGTCCTAAATACTGTTGTGCTACATTTGTTAGTTTTGTAGCGACTGCTTGTGCCTGAGCAGAATTAAGCACCATATTTACAACCAGTTTTATAACAGCATCATTCCTTTGGTAGTGAATGGTTTTAAGCATCGCATAGGCATCCACGATTGCGGAAGGTTCCGGTGTCGTTACTAAAAGGACCTCGTCTGCAGATGTGCAAAATGAGACCGTATTTTTACCAATGCCGGCCATTGTATCCAGTAGTAAAAAATCACTCCGTTCACAAAGTGATAGTAATGCTTCTACAAGTCGTTCACGGTCGCGGTCTACAAGGTCTGCTATCCGGGAAAGGCCCGATGATCCCGGAACTACTTCCAAACCTAAGGGTGCTTTTATTACGACCTCTTCTAATTTTTTGCTTCCTTCAATTACATGAGCAAGGTTATAAAAAGAATGCAAGCCCATTAAAACCTCGACATTTCCCAATCCTAAGTCTGTGTCCACAAGGACCACGCGGGCTCCTTGTGTAGCAAGTGCAAGGGCAAGGTTTACACTAACACTTGTTTTACCTACTCCGCCTTTGCCACTGGTGATGGCAATGACTCTACATTGCTTTTTTGTTTGTCCTGCTAATTTTCTTAATTTTTCTGCTTGGTCAGCCACGATTTCTCTTTCCTTCTATTAGTAATTCAACAATTCCGCCCGGGGTTGCCAGAGTAAAATCATCGGGGACATTTTGACCGTGTGTTAAGTAACCCACAGGCAGACCTGTTTCTAAAATTAAACTTAACATTGAGCCAAAACGGCGTGTTTCATCTAATTTTGTAAAAATAAGACTGGTAGGACCGAGCGATGAAAAACCTGCAACATTATATCTCAAATCCTCCAGAGGTGTATGTGCTCCAAGAACAAGAATGGTTTCATACGGTTTAATCACTTGCAATATTTCATGAAGTTCCCGGACCTGTCGTGTATTGAAAGGACTATTGCCCGCAGTATCCATAAATACCAGGTCGTACTTTGAATATTCTTGCAAGGTTTCCCATGCAGTCTTTTTGTCGTCAATAATCTTCAAGGGAACACCAATTATTTGCGCATAGATTTTTAACTGTTCCGTTGCCCCGACGCGATAGGTATCCGTAGAAGCGAGGGCCGTGCGTACTTTTTCATGTATTGCATAATGGGCTGATATTTTAGCCAATGATGTTGTTTTCCCAACTCCTGTGGGTCCACAAAAGACTACCCATCGAGGAACACCACTGCAAACAGGAATTCCGTTTGTAGTGGTAATTCGTTTTCTTAATTCTAAAGCCAACCGTTCAATAAAGATTTTAGAGTCACGGGCATGTTCGGGACTCATATTTTGGATAACAGCATGGATTAATTCTGCTGATAATCGTTTTGACATACCCTGTTGAACAAGGTCCTTATAAAAAGGAATAATTTCATGAGGGACACCTGCAGGGGTTGTTTCCACAGAAATAACCTGTAAAAGTTCGCGTATCTCCCGCAATGCTTTTACAATATCTACGCCTGGTTGGGACTCTCGTAATTTCTCTTTGGGGAAGGGAACAACAGGAACCTCTATTTCACCGGAGACTTTTGCCTGCGGGGGAACAGGATTCTCAATCTCTGTTATAGGCTTTTGCTTCAATCGTTGCTGTGTTTCCCGAATAATTCGTTCAAACTCTTCTATCTTTTTCTTTTTTGATTCATCCTGAAGGTTCGTGGGTGCCGAATGTTCAAGGTATTTTTTTTCAGCAATGGACTTCTTTCGTTCCTCTAATAGGTTCTGTTCCGGTACCGAAACGGTTACTTCATAAAATTTTTGTCCTAACCAACCGCGTATCCCTTTTTCACGAATTTCTTGTGTTCCGATAACAACAGCCTGCGGTCCGAAAAGTTCGTGAATTTTATTTGCAACCTCACTCAGATGTTTGCAGCGTATTTTAAAAAATTTGTTTCCCATTACAGTTCAATTTGTCCCTCAATTTCAACTTTAACGGAACTATCTATTTCATTATACGAAAGAACGCGCACTTTGGGTAATTTTCGTTCCAGAATTCGATGCAGAAACCGACGAACATTCGCCGTACAAACGACAATAGGTTCATATCCTTCTAATACAAGTCGTTGAATAGCCCGGGCTGTACTTTCACAGATCTGTTGTGAACGCTGAGGGGAGACAGGAATGTACTCCCCACCTTCTCCTCTTTTTACGGCTTCTAAAATCTCCTGTTCTAATGAAGGGGAGAGGGTAACAATTCGTAGAGTATTATTTTCATCAACAAGGGGGGCACAAATGGTTCGTGCTAAAGCATGACGAACATATTCCGTTAATACATCTGTATCTTTTGTCCGAGGACCGTAATCACATAATACCTCACATATAATTTCAAGGTTACGAATCGACACACGCTCACGAAGCAGGTTTTGCAATACCTTTTGAACTTCACCATACGAGAGGATATTTGGTATCAATTCATCCACGACCGTAGGGGATGCCTGTTTCAGCCGTTTTAATAACCGTTGCACCTCTTCACGGGTTAACAATTCTCCTGCATGTGTTGAGAGAATTTCAGATAGATGGGTTGCCAGAACCGCAGATGGCTCTACTACGGTGTAACCGGCACTTTCCGCTTGTTCCTTTTGATTTGCAGGGATCCATAATGCAGGAAGACCAAAGGACGGTTCTGTAGTTTCAATCCCTCTTATATTTTCATCAACAATTCCCGGATTCATAGCGAGGTAATGGTCGGGAAGTAACTCAAAAGAACCCACAGTTGCCTCGCGGATTTTAATACAATATTGTGTGGGTTTTAGCAAAAGATTATCTACAATTCGAACCACAGGAACAACAAAACCCATTTGCAAAGCCATCTGTTCGCGGATTTTCTGGACACGAGAAAGCAAATCCCCTCCCTGAGAGCGGTCTGCTAATTTTATCAATGCAAATCCCAATTCAACTTTAATGGGGTCAATAGTTAGTAATGCTTCTGCCCGTTCTGTTGGGCTTTCTGTTTTTTCTTTTGCTTTCTTGCTAATTTCTTCTTCCTGTTTTGCTCTTGTTTCCTTTTCCTTTTGTACCTGTGTGGACATGTATGCGATGAAAGCAAGGACCAATGCAACCATAATGAAAGGTCCAAAAGGCATACCGGGGACTATCCCGAAAAGGGCTAACAATCCGGCAGATACTCCTAACGCTCGGGGATAACGACTGAATTGTATTGTAAAGTCCGCACCCAAACTGGTCTCTTCGGATACCGTTCGTGTAACAACCAGACCTGCTGCAGTTGAAATCATCAATGCGGGAATTTGTGAAACCAGACCGTCACCAATTGTAAGTTGTGTGTATATCCGTGCCGCATCCGAAAAAGACAGGCCATTCATCAATACGCCGATTACAAGTCCAACAGAAATGTTTACTATTGTGATAATCAATCCTGCGATAGCATCCCCTCTAACAAATTTTGTGGCCCCATCCATCGCACCATAGAAGTCTGCTTCGCGTTCAATATCGCGTCGCCGTTGGCGGGCTTGTTCTTCTGTAATAAGTCCTGCATTCAAATCTGAGTCAACTCCCATCTGTTTCCCCGGCATTGCATCCAATGTGAACCGAGCAGCTACTTCGGATATGCGGGTGGCTCCCCGCGTTATCACGACAAATTGGATAACTACAAGGATGATAAAAATCACGATGCCTACAAAAATGTTTCCATAAGTTACAAAAGTTCCAAAGGCACGAATAACCGAACCTGCATCTGCCTGAGCCAGGATTAACCGTGTTGAGGCCACATTAAGGCTTAATCGGAATAATGTGAGTATGAGAAGTAATGATGGGAAAATAGAAAAATCTACAGCCCGTTGTAAATACATCGATGATAGGAGGACCACTACGGAAAGAGAAATATTCAATGTTAATAACAAATCCATCAATACTTTGGGTATTGGAATTATAAGTACTACCAGTACACCGACAACGCAAATAGCGAGAGCAATATCGGGACTTCGTGCTAAATTCCAGATATTTGTCTGTTGAATGCGTGTTGCTGGTGCTACCGCCATATATTAATCCTACGCTGTTTTTCGATTTTCTTTTAAGAGAAATTTTTCTCGTTCGTGTCGTTTTTCTTCTCTGCGGTCAATACGATACACAAAAGCTAAAACTTCCGCAACGGCACGGAACAAAGTTTCAGGAACGATCTGACCAACCTCAACTGTCTTAAACAAGGTCCGTGCTAATTCCGGTTTCTGCACTATCGGGACTTGATGATGAACTGCAATTTCCCGGATTCGGGCTGCTATGATTCGAACACCTTTTGCGATAACTACGGGTGCCGGCATGGTGTTCATATCATATCGTAGAGCAACTGCATATTCCGTTGGGTTTGTTATAATAACATCGGCTTTAGGGACTTCACGCAACATCCGCTGATAAGCGATTTGTCGTTGCATCTGGCGAACACGCCGTTTTATAGCCGGGTCTCCTTCCATTTCTTTCATCTCTTCACGCATTTCACGAACGGTCATCCGCAAATCCTGTTCGCGTTGCCACCACTGGAAGCCATAGTCCGCAACCCCTAATACCAGCATAACAAGAGCCACACGCCACCATACTGCGAGGAATAAGTCTCCACAAACATACAAAATATCTACAATGGAATAGTTCGGAAGAACAACAAGTTCATGCCAGCGATTGCGAAGAGCATAATAGACCATTACTAATAAAAGAACTAACTTTGCTATGTTTTTCCCTAATTCATATAAAGCCCGTAAAGAAAAGAAACGGTTAAATCCAGAGATGGGATTGATACGATTCAATTTTGGCATAAGGGGTTTTCCTGTCCAGAGCAAACCTACTTGGGCGTATGCTATAGCCAAACCCGCTGCCATCATTATCAAAATATATGGTAGCGAACCCATGCCTATGTATAGGCCTATTTCGAGCATTAAGGGTTGAAGTTGTGAAGAATCATAAAGAGGCCTCCATGGTTCCTCAAAGTAATATCTCATTACACGAAGTAAATGTTGAAAGGTCAAAGGTGCAACAAACCATAAAGCAACCATAGCAGAACTCAAGCCTATGGCCGAAGTCAATTCCTGACTTCGGGTTACATTCCCTTCTTCCCTCGCCCGCTCTTTTTTTCGCGGGGTAGGGGGAAATACTTTTTCGCCTCCGACATCTTCGGGCATAACTGGTTATCCTAAACCTCGCATAAAAAGTTGAACTTCACGGACCATTTCGCGGGCCATATCTTCAAATACACCAATATAAATACCTAATGAAATTCCTACAACAATCATCCCTAACCCGACGGTAATTGGGAAACCAATCACTAGAAGATGTATTTGCGGAATAGCCCTTCCTAATATCCCCATCACCGCATAAGTTAGTATCATCGTTACAATCACAGGTCCCGCAAGACGAACCCCATATACAAACATTGTTTGTCCCCATTTTGTTATTTCCCATCCAAAACCTTTATCAATAGGGCTTATCAGCCCTATTGGAAGTGTTTTATAACTATCTCCTAATACTTGTAATACGACCAGATGACTGTTTGTCCACAGGAAAAACATTCCCCAAAGAATAAAAAGATAAAAACCAAAAATAGGAAATTGTGTTTCCATCGCGGGATTGAATATGTTCATCATCCCAAAACCGCTTTGTAAATCCATAATTTCACCTGCAATTTGAACAGCGGAAAACATTAAAGAGACAATAAACCCCATCCCAATACCGATTAATAATTCATAAGCACCTACTACAAGGAAAGTCCCGAAACTGCGAGGAATTCCCTGAGGCAGTGGAGACATAATAGAAACCAGAATAATAGCAATTAATCCTGCTAACCCTGCTTTTACCATCATGGGCACATTACGCGAACCTAAAATTGGCATGGAAACAAGAAGCCCCGACACCCGTATTAGAACAAGAATAAAAAATAAAAATACATCTACTTCAAATATTCGTATTGGTAGAAATTCATCCATCCATAATCAATCCTTCATAGTCGGGAAAATTCAAGAATTTGATTAAACAGGTCCTGAGTGAAAACAATCAGAACACTCGAAATCCATGGCAACGCAATTAAAAATACTATAAAAACCGCTAATATCTTTGGCACAAAAGTCAGTGTAATTTCCTGTATCTGTGTTACCGATTGTAGAATGCTGATAATAAGTCCAACCAACATCCCTGTGAGCAACATGGGCGCGGAAACCATCAGCGTTATCCAGATAGCCTTTCTACCAACTTCTACGAGAATATCTGTTGACATGTATTAACCCTTATGACCTATTATGATATGAATTTTTTCCTTTTCTGTTATTTCCATAAAAGGATTTCTTTTTACATATCCTAATTTCTAAACATATTATATCAAAAATCACATTATATAGAGTGCAAATTATTACAATACCACAATATATTGTAAAAGTCAAGAAAAATTTCAAAGAGATCCCCTTATTCCTGATTTAAAATGTCAAGATATTTTTTGTATACAAAAACTCTATTTCGTTTCCTCCCCGTAATTCGCTTTTTCACATCAGGAAGAATCAGACCTCTGATGATATCTCTTTGTTTTTTCCTTTTAACCAAAATAGATCTCTCCCGAGTTGGTATGTTATATGGTGGGAAGTCTTATATCTTCTATGTATTTCTATGTGATTTCTTTGGGGAAAAAATTAAATTACAGAGAAGACAGAGAGAAACTTTTCTTTTAGATTATTTTCAGTTTGTTAAAAAAGAACTTAGAAGTTAAAGTTTATCAAGCAGCATATTTTTTAGTTATATAAGAAAGGTTAATGTAATAAAACAAAAAAAAGAAAGAATATATACCCAATAATTACTAATTTTTTTAAGACATTAGTTTGTAGATTTATTATAAGGTTTGATTTATTTTTCAACATTCCAACCGCGAATACCGAATAGAGGGAATTCGGTATCGGTTAAAACATTGTTGGGTACTTTTGCATGTATTGTGGTTTCTTCTCCGGGTCGCAGGACAATCCCTCCTTCTGACCAATAAACACGAGGGAGTTCATAGCCGGGTCTGGATGAAGAATACAATTCGGGAATAAGCATAAACGCTATGTGCTTTCCGTTATTCTTTATCTGCACTTCAAACACTCTATCTTGTTCAGTCTTTGAAATTTCCTTCCCTTCCATAAATATTTTTGTTTTTTCCAATTCATTCAATTTTGTAAAGTCTGCTTTTGATTTGGGTTTTGTGTAGAAAATACCTTTTAGATTGTGTCCTGAAACGCCCGGAATATCAGGTGTTATAGAGAGCCAGTAAGTATTCGTTGTGATAAGATTATCATTTTCATCCTGCAATTGTAGACGAAGGAAGAACATCGGTTTTCTTTGTTCTTCCGGAATATCTACTGGAAAAATCTTTGTCTTCCCATCCTTGTCTACAGAAACATTCTCTTCCTTTTTTGTCCAGAAGATGTCCCCGTTGAGATTGAAAGCCTCCGCAGATACCTTTAAGTTTGAAAAACTTTTCCGATAACTGTTCACAACCCATATATATTCATCGTCATAAGCATATTGAACATGAAGGGGCTCACATGCTTTTTTAGCACCATAATATGCAGATGTAGGACGAAGATACCAGTCCACATATTGCCAGGTAAGACTCGCAGGCCATGCGGTATCATACTTCCAGGTAGTAATCCCTGTGGCTTTATATTTGTTTCGTGCGTAGGCTTCAAACATTCCTCTGGCACTGTTGAAATTCATGGCTTCTACTTTTCGAGAAAAGTCATCAAGGTCCTGTGCAGGTCCATAACAATCATTTAAAGCATCTCGCAACGCATAGAAATAACTTCCCTCCTGAGTAACTGTATGGAAAGACCATGCTTCTGTATCTAACGCAGGCCACAACTGCTCTGGTGGTAACATTTCCCTCAAACTTGTAGGGGATGCGATAATTCCACCGATACCTCCGGACTGTGCAAATCCCCAGGCTCCGTCATGCGTCCGTAGATAATAATGAGACGGTCCTGCGTATGTCCAAAGTTCGCGGGTGCCTGTGCGGGTACCTCCTGTGGAGCGACGAGTTGTAGTTACAAAGGTTCCCGAATGAGGCTGGTAAGTCCGTTTAACCCGGTGTTTTTCAATCAAGTCTTTATATGCCTTATCCAACTTTTCAGATGGAAATGTTTCATCATGTCCCAAAAAATGCACCAAACTTGGGTGATTCCGGATTCGTAACATCATATCCTCAATACATTGAATTGCCAAATCTTCTTCCAGAATGGTTCTTCCAAAAATCTGTTGCGTGACCATAACACCGTACTCATCGCACAGGTCATAGAACATATCTGTTTCACGAATGGAAAATCCCTCCGAGCGGAGCATATTCAGCCCAGCCTCTTTTGCAAAACGGATTAAGGCTTCATATCTTGTTTTCGTAAGACGAAGTAGCATGTCTGAGGTCATCCAGGCTCCACCTCGAATTAAAATTTTCTCGCCGTTGATGTAGTAGACACGCCAATCTTCTTCATTTAGTTCCGTGTGAACCTCCCGAATACCAAATCTCGTATGAGCGGTATCGGCCACTTTCCCCTGAACAAGAACTTCCATATTGAGCGTGTATAAATTCTGTTCCCCTAACGGTGCCGGCCACCAAACACGGGGAGAATGAAACTGCAAAATAGGGTACTCTTCCGAATTAAAAATGATTTCACGCTTTTCTTTCGGATTTAATTTGACTGTTTGTTCAAAAGTTTGGTCCTCAATGGTTCCCTTTACTATAGTTTCCACTTCTTGATCTATTAAATTGGTTATCCATGCAGAGACGGTTAAATTTGCTCTGTCCATTGAGGGCCAATTCAGTTGAGTTTCAACATAGGGATATCTTAATGCAACAGTTCCCTGCGATTTAATATATACGGGTTGCCATATTCCCATGTTCAAATCCGGTGGTTGTGGATTGTGGTCATCCCAACCGGTAGTTGCTTCTATTTGCTTCGTGTCGTAATCTTTATCTGGTAAAAGACCGGGGGGATATATTTTTACCGCTAATACATTTTTCCCACCATATTTCAGGTCTCGGGAAACAAGAAACTCGAAGCGACGAAACATTCCGCGCACTTCGGAACGGTCAGCAATTTTCTTCCCATTTAGCCAGATTTCTGCTTCATAGTTAATACCATCGAAATGAAGCGTGCATTCCATTCCTTCCCATTCCGAAGAAACCTCAAATTCAGTTCGATACCACCAGGGGTCGCGAAAAGGACTATTTTCTGGCATAACCAACCACAGGTCCTCTCTGTAACCCGGTACCTTTTTCAAATTTGTTCCATAATATAAGTTAGGATAAACACCGCTATCTTCGAGCACAGCCAGCACCGTATTCGGGACTTTCGTTTTATACCAGTTGTCGATTATACAATCTGTTGTTGATAAAACATTTCCTTCCGTCAATAATCCTTTAGAGGTTTGCACCTGCCAGTTATGTTCCAGGGGTAAAATGTCCGCAAAACCCAACTTTAAAAAAAACATCAGGCTAATTAATAAAGTGTTCCGTATTATTTTCATATTCTTCATGGTTCGCTCCTTTGAATAATGGGATAGTACCTTTCTATTTTTATAAGTATGTTCAAACGATAACATACATTCAACTATAAGACATTAAAAATGCAAGAAAGTTTCTTTTGTGATATACTATTACCTCTTTGTGTTATTAACGAATAGGTAAACTTAAAAATAATTCAGGAGGGTATCCTTATGGCAAATGAAGGTGTAATAAATGCATGGCTCTATGGAACTGAATGTAAAAGCGACCTGCCGAAACCTGCCCGCCCATTGCACATAGTTCTTTTAGGAGCGCCAGGAATTGGAAAGGGGACGCAAGCAGAATACCTGAGCAAGAAATATGGGGCGGTTCAACTATCCACAGGAGATGTATTTCGTGCTGCGAAAAACACTCCGGAAGAAAAATTAAGTCCCGCAATGCAAGAGGCCATGATTGCAATGAAGGCAGGAAAACTTGTATCGGATGAGACCGTTATTAACCTTGTTCGTGAACGAAAAAATTGTTTAAGTAGTGGATATGGCTTTTTATTGGATGGCTTTCCAAGAACTGTCCATCAAGCAGAAGCCTTAAAAGAGTTATTAGCAGAACTAAATATTAAATTAGATGTTGTACTTAACTATGTTCTGGATACGGAGGAGGTTGTGAAACGGTTGAGTGGGAGACGGACCTGCAAACAATGCAAGGGAACAGCCCATATCATTTTCAATCCACCCAAAGTGGAAGGTATATGCGATAAGTGTGGCGGTGAGTTGTTCCAGCGTGAAGATGATCAGCCTGAGGCGATTCGCGTGCGGTTAAGAACTTATGAAGAAAGCACAGCACCCTTGGCAGATTATTATGAGAAAGAAGGACTTTTACTTACCATTACCGCTGATGGCTCACCGGACGAAGTGTTCCAAAAAACAGAACAACTTTTGAAAGAACGGTTAGGTATTTAAAAGTCGGACTCGTCGGACAGTTCTTATTCCTCAAACAACTCCTTTATGGGTTCCTCTTTAAAACCTTTAATCTTTATTATGGCTTGTTCTATTAAGGAGTGGTTCAGTTTTCCAGTAGAAGTCGTAAGCGGTAAGGCCTTTGGGACATATTTTAGTGCTTTAGCGAATTTCTGAGGATTATACACAAAAACGGTTAAATTGCGAGCCAGCAGATTTTGTGCAACACGGAAACTTCCTCCTTTGTTGGATGGTTGTAAAATACAGCCCATTCTAGCCATAGATGCAATAAACAGATTCCTTCGGACCGCTTGTGATAATTCCCATTTTGCAGAAGGAATCCACGGGCTAATTATTTGCATTCTACTGTTGTCTATTGCCTGGGTCCAATTATAGGGTATATTGTAATCCAAAATACCACAGGGAAGGATTACTCGCGTAAAACCTCCACTCTCTATTGCGGTATTATGCCCTATTTTATCAACCCCGTGTGCACCGCCCGATATGTGATGAGCACCCAACTGTACAATTAATTGAACCAGTTGCTTTGTTATTTCTACACAATCATTGGAAGGTTGCGTTGTTCCCACAACTGCTATGCCTGCGTTATTCTCGTGATTACAAAATGGGCCTTTTAAAAAAATCAAAGGTGGAGCCTGTTTTTTTAGAGGGAACCACTGACGAAAATATTTTTCTGAATTATAAAAGGCAATACTCCAACCCTCTGACAGTACTTTATATAATATCTTTTCTGCGTTATAAATATCCTTATCATTAATTTCAGGGATTTGGTGTAGAAAAAGATGTGTAAGGGAATTATATTTATAATTTATTTCAAATTTATTTATAATACTTTTTCTTTTTTTGTATATATCAAGAATTTCTTCTTCTTCCAGCGAGAGTAAAGAGTAAACAATTTTCCATGATTGATTTGTTTTTTTTAGAATAGTTAAACAAATTGTGGTAATGACTTCTGCGACCTTAGGTGAGGAAAAAGAACTATATATCATAAAAAAGGATTTTTAGTAAAAATAATTGTTGACAATGATGTTAATAAATTATATAATAAATAAATATATAAAAAAGCAATTATAGTTATTTATATATAAGGTACAGTATGTATGTTTGATTTGCAATCACTTCAACAAAAAATTCCCCGTTATATTATTGGTTTGTCTTCAGGGACATCTTGTGATGGTATTGACGCGGTATTGGTTCGTCTTAAAGGTTCAGGTCCTGAGATGGCCATGCGGTTACTTGCCTCCAATACCTTTCCTTACGATGAAGACTTTCGTTTGGCGTTATTATCCGAACATAAGACCGACCGAGAAATATGCCAGTTAAATTTTCAATTAGGTGAATTATTGGCACGAGCTGCATTAGAGATGATAAAAATAGCCAAAGAGCAAAATATAGAAGTTGATTTAATTGCTTCTCATGGACATACAATAGTTCATCTTCCTCCTCCTACATTTTCGAAAACGGGTATTTTACAAATTGGCGAATCTGCGGTGATAGCCGAACGAACAGGCTTACCTGTCGTCTCTGATTTTAGAGCCCGTGATATGTCTGCAGGGGGACAGGGGGCTCCTTTGATGCCTTATGCAGATTGGATCCTTTTCCGGCGGTCGAATCGCACCATTCTTTGTATAAATATCGGGGGTATATCTAATATGGCTGTGATAACCCCGGATTTTGAAAAAATATTTGCTTTTGACACAGGCCCCGGGAACATGGCGATTGATGCAACGGTTCGACTTCTTACTCGGGGTGCGGAAAATATGGACCGTGATGGTCGCATGGCAAGGCATGGTAAAGTAATAGATGAATTTCTGGAATATCTGATGGACCATCCATTTTTTGTAAAAGTTCCTCCCAAAACAGCCAGCAGGGAAGATTTTGGAGAAGAAAATTATTTAAGAGATGCATTAGCAAGTCGTAAAGACTATTCTACTGAGGACCTTGTGGCTACTGTAACAACCATGGTGGTTCGGACTATCGTTGATGCCTATGAGAGATTTGTGAAACCTCAATATACGGTTGACCATATTATTATTGGTGGCGGTGGAGCAAAGAACAGAACCATACAGAAATGGCTATCAAAAAGTCTGGCTCCTATTCCCGTTTTTACAAGTGACCAATATGGAATTCCCAATTCCTCTCGTGAAGCACTTTCATTTGCTATCCTTGGTAATGAGACTATTTGTGGAACACCTGCGAATATCCCGCAAGTAACGGGAGCCTCACATCCTGTTGTTTTAGGAAAAATTACCCCACCATAAACAAGTGATTCACATAAGACTGTTAGATTGTTCAGGGCCATCAAAAGTATTATTGTTTTTTGAGGTAGATTTTTCGCCCCCATGTTCAAGATAATCGAAAACTAAAAAGGTAGACGATTAGTCTTAATTACATGAATATTTTATATTGAGATAATAAAAATGAGATTAAAAGTTAAAGTCAAAAAAATATTTTTCCTCTTTCTATTGTTCTGTGTCTCCTTTCGGTCTTACGGAATTGGTGTTCGGGCACATATAGAATTAGGGTTGGAGGCTATTCAGAAATATATTTTAGATTGGGAAAAACAATATCCTGCATTAGCCGAACTATTCAAAGATAAAGAAGTCTATCCTTCTTTTTATGCGGGTTGTGCCTTTCCCGATTGGGGCTATGGAGAAATAAATCCCGATTCGGCAGAAGCCTCTCACTGGAATCCTTTTGTGAGTGCGTATGTTGAAACACTGCGGAAGAAAATCCCGACATTAGCCCCGGACCAAGCGAGGAAAGAATTAGCCTTTTTTCTGGGGGTCATTGTTCATAATATTTCTGATATTCCTTGGCATTTTGATGAACCTGAGCACCGTTCCTTCCTAACTTCTGCCCGTGAAGAAGGGGGCTCTTCCCATGGAGAAGCAGAATTTTCAACGGATGTTTTCCTTTTTACGGAGAAGGAAGTGAATCCTCCTATTCCATTACAACTATTCTGGCCTGAGGAAACAATATTAACATGTTTCCAGAAAATAAATATGCAGGTAACATTAGAACAACTTAGAGCCGGTTGCACAAGAGAACAAGGGTATCTTGCATCCGGTCCTCTTGTGGCGATGACCCAGTTTACTATAATGAAACAGAAGCATAATTGGGTTTATCAACATTACAGGGATTATTACTATGGAGGTCTTGGTCATAATGCCTCTGCGGTTAGTGCATTTATGAAATACTATTTTGCGAAAATTGTAGGCGATTATTTCATCCAGAACAGTTTAGAATATTCTCCCTATGTGCGAAGAAACAACGACTTTATTCCTATTTGTAATATTTATGATACTACCATTATTGAAGCAAAACCTGAAAACAATACAGGGAGAGAACCCTATCTTACACTTGGAAAAGAACAGAATAAAGAACGAAAAATCTTAATTCGTTTTGATATGCCAAAAGGGTGGAAAAAGGAAGACTTGAAAGAAGCCTTTGTCTGGTTGTATTTATCCGAAATAAGACGGATTGGCTCAGAGCCCATTCGTATAAAGGTTCAGCAGATAAACAGTAATTGGGAAGAGGGAGAAGGACTTTCTGATGAGTTTAATGGTACAGATGGCGTATTTTCTGAAACAACAAATTGGAATTCATCAATTAATGTTATTGACAATCCTCTCAATATTCGTGAAATCCCATTCAGGACAGGATGGATACACATAAACATATCCGATTTTGTTTTACAATGGCTTGACAACCCATTATCAAACTATGGGTTATCTCTATCGTTATACAAACCCAATGATAATGATGTAAATTTAAAATTCTATTCATCCGATGCTTTTCGAGAAGATAATAGTCCCTATTCAGGTGGTAAAAGAGTTGCTTATCGTCCTATGGTAATAATTCAAAAAGTTCAATCACTAAGATATTATTTGTTTAATAGCGGGGAAAAGTAATCAATAATTTTATATTTTAACCTTTTGATAAAATATATGAGGATATCTTTTGTATGAAACATAAAATAAAAGGGGGTTGTCTAAAAAAAGTAATAAAGACCTCGTTTAATTTTATATTTTAGGAAAAGAGAAAAATTTCCTGAAAGGCTTTTTAAGGTGTTTAGAGCATATTTATCGCGGGTTTTTGATGGAGTTCACCCCCGAGTTTTATTACAAAGTTTTTTTACGGCCCTTTTTATTTTGTTAACAGTTCAGTTATTTACAATTGGTGTATTAAGCGAACGCTTACCAATAGAAGTATCACGGCCTTATTATCAGGAAATAAAAACTTTTTCTTTCGAGCCAAGGGAGAAATTCATAATTGACAATGTAGATGGTGCGGTTAATATTACTCCGGCCATAAATTCTAAAATTATAGTCAATGCGGATGCACGTGGTTATCCTCGTCGATATAAGGACAGAGAAAAAGTAAATAGATTTTCAAAAAATCTTTTTCAAATTATAGAAAGTGACCGTAGTATATCTCTGGAAACAGAGCCTCGTCCCCGTCCAGAAGGGGTAGAATTTCGTGTAGATTATCAAATAACAGTTCCAGCAGGAATTCATTTAGAGGTAAATGTTACAGGTAGAGGTAGTGTCTATATTACAGCAGGAGCAGAGAACGTTTCCGTCCATGCCAATCAAGGAGACATAACTATTATTCAGCCCAAAGGAAATGTATTTGCACAAACGATTTTGGGACGGATAGATGTAAAAGAAATTAAAACATCCGCAGATGTACAAACGATTAATGGCTCTATATATACAACTGTAAGTGAAGGAAAAATCAGAGCCAATTCTGTAAATGGAAATATTCAAACAACACTTTTAAGTGAGAATATTGAAATTTGTGATTTAAGTGTTACAAATGGTAACATAACATTAGTAATGCCTGAGCTTTTTTCTTCAAAAATTCAGGCACGAACTCATAGGGGTTATATAACCTCTGAATTTGCATTAGGAGAAATTGTTGCCGGCACACAGGTGCGTCAGATAGAAAAACAGATAGGTAAAGGGGTTGCAGACTTGAAATTATCGTCTATGAATGGCAAAATATTAATATCGCGGTTAATACTGTAGAAACCGAAGTAAGGATAAAACAGTCAAACATACAGCGAACAGAGGAAAAAAGAATGTTTAAATGGTTAAGTTCCTCTTCGCAAACAAGCGGAGCGATAGTGGCGTGTCCTGGTGTTGCGGAGAAAGTATCGAAAGAATCTTCCGAATTGGAACTGGTTCGGAAAAGTCAGAAAGGAGACACAGAGGCCTTTGCAGAATTGGTACGAAAATATCAGCAAATTGTTTTTAATATTTCGTATCGGTTTATGCGAGACACAAACCTTGCAGAAGATATGGCTCAAGAATCATTCCTGAAAGCATTCAAACACATTAAAGGTTTCCGGGGCGACTGTGCTTTTTCGACATGGTTATACCGGGTAACATGTAGTGTTTGCTTAACAGAATTAAATAAGAGAAAAAAAAGAGCAGAGGTGGAGTTACAACCGAATACACCTACAGGTAGTGTAGAAGCAAAGGTAAGTGAATATGAAATTGCAGAAAAAGTCCGAAAATGCGTTACTTATTTATCAGACCGTTATGCTACTGTTTTAACTCTTTATTACTTAAACGGTATTTCATATGAAGAAATTGCTGAAATTATGGATGTCCCCGTAGGAACTCTGAAAACATGGATGTTCCGTGCCCGTAAACAATTACGGAAAATAGTAGAAAAGGAGATTTTCCCCAATGGTAGAGATTCCTCGTGAAGATGAATTGGATGCTTTTATTGAGTCGGTTTTGAAAGATGAGAAACTTTTACCGACGCCGGTAACTTTGCATTCCAATGTAATTAAAAGATTGAAATTACATGAATTAAGAGATAAAGAACAAATCCGTTTCCGTTATCTGATGACAGGGTTTCTTATCACTGTTTTGACCATTGTGTTAGGTGTTATTTTTTCCATATCATTCTATAAATGGTCTGTTATGTTCTGGTATGGGTCTGATGCAGGTTGGGGATATTGGGATTATTGCCGAACTTCCTTTCAAACTTATTGGACAAAATATCAAGGCACTTACTCGTTCTTATTGACTTTAGGGGTGGCTGTAAGTACCCTTGTTATATTGTTGACCCCTTGGGCAAGATCCCATAAAATGTAAATAAATCCATTGAAGAGAGGACAATCTTGGACCGAAGTTTTTATATTTTTTGCAAAGAAATTGTGTCTTGTTTTATCTTTATGTAATTATCCATCGTTATAATATGAAACAACACTTGTATTAAATATAAAAGAAGAGACCTGTCTATGAGTAAAAGAATATTTATTTCCCGCGGAATGGTTCAAGCAATATTTGTATTAGTCCTTCTCATAGCTATCGGGATAGTGATAGCGTTCTTATTCGCTCCACAAAAACCAGAGGCCCCCCCAAGGTCCAATATTTCATATCAAAACCAGCTACCCACACAACAAGAAAAAAAGCCTGCGAAACAATATGATGAGATTCTTCCTGATGTGCCCCCCCCTCAAACGAAAGTCCCACCAACAGATTCTTCTATACAGCCTCCTGCTTCTCCCCTGACAGATTCTGAGGTCTCATCCGAAGATGAAACAAAATCATTTACTGTTTTAGTAAAGGTTTTAGATGGTCAAAACAAGCAACCTTTATCAGGGGCGAAAGTTCTCCTATCAGCAGTAACTACGCGGAGATACAGTTCTTCGTTGAGAGGTTTTTCAGTAGTATCCGGGCAAACCACAGTGGAAATGTACCAAATACGGGGTCCTTATAGTACAAGTAAAGAAGGAACAACAGAGGTTGTTGTTTATGATAAAGATATAGAAAGATTTAAAGGAAGAGAAAATATTCGTATTATTGCAAAGTATGGAAATTATACCCAGGCAGAAGAAGTTTTGCCGGAACTTCAAGAAGATAGCACGAATGAAATGACCATTACTTTATATAAAGGGGGTTCTGTTGAGGGGAAGGTTATTGAGGAAGGTAGTGGTAAAGGTGCAAGTGGAGTAAAGATTATCATTGATGAAGGATTAAATCCATTTAAAGAACAGGGGAAAAGTACACCTGCAATATCTACTGTAAGCGATGAAGAAGGTAATTTCAAAATGGAAGGGCTTATACCGGGAACTTATGGTTTATATATTTCAATAGAAGGGACACCCTATTTACCTAATCGAAAAGAGTTCCCCTACAAAAAAGTTACGATAAATTCTCCTCAGGATGAGCAAAAGGGGATTACCTTTAAGGTTTTGCCTGCGGGAATGATTTGGGGATATGTGATGAACATATCGGGAGAACCTGTTTCAGGTGCGGAAATATTATTAACTACATCGCAAAGCATTTTCTCGCAGGCTGTAAATGCACTCCTTACTCAGGAGACGCCCAAATCAACATCTTCGGATGCTAATGGTTATTATGAAATGGGTGGTGTCCCGTTAAATCAAGAGTGGCGGTTGTATGTTACAGGTAGTGGAGGATACACACCTCAATTGAGTGATGTATTTGCCTTAACTCCTTCCTACCGGGTTGTCCGTGTAGACATAAATCTTTTTGATGGGGCCTCGGTTTCAGGATTTGTTCGAGATACTGCCGGTAATCCTGTAGAAAGAGCCGAGGTTATCTGCATGCCAGAATACAGTGCCATATTTTCTCCGCTCGACCAACCTACCACATTTAAAAATGTTAACACACAAGGAGATGGGTCTTATTTTATTTCGGGTCTTCCACAAGGAAATTACCAGATTTTAGCATGGAAGGCTGGCTATAAAGTTCCTATGTCCGGATATAAATTTGCCAGCGATGGATACACAAAAGTAAGTGGTATCAATATTACACTGGAACCCGTTGAAGCAGGAGAATTTTCGGTATTTGGAAAAGTAACCAATCCTCAGGGACAGCCGTTAAGCGGTGCGGATGTCCGTTTAGAGGGGATTACTACGGCGGGTTTCCATTCAGAAGAACATTCAACAACGACCGATAGTGCAGGAATGTACAAGATAGAAGGTGTGAATATTGGATATTATGAATTACGCGTTTCCTATCCAGGTTATGTAACCCGGACATTGTATAGCGTTCGTTTCAATCAGCCTACGGATGTAGTATTGCAAACCTTTGGTGTTATTCGGGGGCAAGTTCTGGTTAAAGAGACCAATTCTCCATTGGAAACTCCCTTTACAATTGAGGCAAAGCCCATGCCATATAGTACAGATGATATGGGGGATATTGCCTTTGCACAATATGCAACTGAAACGGCTGAATCATCCTTCACACATCCGGAAGGGAGATTCGAAATGCAATTGGGTCCAGGGGCCTTTGAACTTACTGCGAGTGCCGATGAATATGTTGAAGGCAAGACGCAGGCCTTAGTTCGAGAAGGAGAAACGGTAGAGGTAAAGGTATATGTTTCCAAACAAGGGGCTATTGTTGCGGGTAAGGTAAATATTCGCGGAGGTGGGAATCCACAAGGCACAAGGGTCTTATTAATTCAAGCCGAATCAGAAACAGAAGCCATGAGCAAAGCACTTTTTGCTGATGATGTGTCCGGTGGAAAAATGCAAATTGTAGGTGAAGATGGTACCTTCCGCTTTGAATCCGTGGCGGAAGGTAATTATGTGGTTATCGCACAACATGAGGGCTATGCAATGAGTAATAGTGGTTTATTAACTTTGAGTGCAGGCCAACGCCTGGAAAATGTTTCCATAACTTTAAGTTCTGGAGGGGGTTTGGAAGGGCATGTGTATATTGATGGACAGCTGGCTCCCAATGCCCTTGTGATTATTTTGGGTCCGGGTGGGACCAAAACAACAAATACAGATGCCAATGGCTATTATTACTTTGACGGTTTATCGGGAGGGATATATCAACTTGTTGCTTCCCCGGTAGGTTCCGCAGATGTAGATGATATTAATATGAGTGGTTTGTTTGAGACACGAGGGGTTCCTGTCGAGGTAAAGGAAGGACAGACAACCCGTTTTGATTTTGGTAAAATGGGTGGAATAAAAATTGAGGGAAGGTGTAATCCATCACCTCCGATTGGAGGGATTGCATTATTAAGACCTCCTACAGGTCGCCCTTTTGCCTTCGGCCAGGTTGTTAATATGGATGAACTTGTTGGAAGTATGAGTGCTATGGTTAATCCCCTGGGCGGAGGTTTCATTTTTGAAGATGTCCCGAGTGGAGAATGGCAACTAGATATTTATTATGTTCAGTTTGGTCGTGGTGTTCGGTATGTCTATAGTGCCGTCATTGAAGTAAAAGGTGACGAGCCTGTTATGAATATTAATTGTATGGTTCGATTATAATGAAAAAAAATAAGGGATAGGACAGTGGCTTTTATAGAGGTAGAAAACTTAATGGTGTCGTATGGTGATACCGTTGCGATTGATGAGATCTCCTTTACATTAGAGGCAGGGGTTATAGGTCTTATTGGGCCAAATGGAGCGGGTAAAACAACACTTATACGCACTTTTCTGGGCTTCATTCGTCCTGTTAAAGGGAAAATTGTTATTTCTGGTTTAACATTACCAAAAGAAATATTAAAGGTTCGTGCAATTGTGGGGCACATGCCAGAAAGAGAGGTGGTTAGTCCCAAGGTTACTGCAGTTAGTTTTTTGGTTTATTGTGGGAGATTGGTTGGAATGTCTTATGTTGATGCTCTGGAGCGGTCGCATGAAGTATTAAACTATGTCGGTTTGCAAGAGGCTCGCTATCGGCCTATGCAAACCTATTCGACGGGGATGTTGCAAAGGGTTAAATTAGCACAAGCCATTTTACATGACCCAAAGATATTAATATTGGATGAACCAACCAATGGTTTAGACCCAGATGGTAGATTAGAAATGCTACAACTAATAAGAGAAATATCGGAACAACGAGGTGTTACCACCATTTTGTCTACCCACCTGTTACCTGATGTTCAAAATCTATGTTCACAAATTGTAGTATTAAAAAAAGGGAAACTGGTTTTTTGTGGAAGTCTTCAATCGCTAATTGAGAGTCGGGTAAATCATTATGAGGTTTCTGTTCAACCACCTATAGAACCGTTTAAAGAAGAACTCATAAAAATGGGAATAAATTTTCAGGAATTACCGCAGGATATACTATCTTTACAATTACCCGAAAACATTCAGCAACAGGAAATTTTCCACTGTGCCCGGCGAGCCGGAACAACAGTTCGTTCTTTCGTACCAGCAGGTGGAAATCTTGCGGAATTATTCCAAACCAAACTTGAAAAGAAAGAGGGAAGTTAGCACATGCCGGTATATTCATATACTTACAGACCTTTTGAAGGGAAATATCTCCGTCATTTCCGCTGGTGGGTTGTCTTCCTTGAAGAAATTCGATTATGGAACCGTTCGCGTATTTTCCACATATTATTTCTACTGGGAATGTTACAACCCCTAGCTCGGTTTCTGCAAATTCTTTCTTATAATGCGGCAATGCAAGATCCCAACCACCCTTTGGCTCCACTTATCCGTTCCGTAACATGGCTAAAGGTAGATAATGAACTTTATTATCATCTTATCCGTTTACAAGCACCGGTTGTTATTCTTCTTTTACTATATGTGGGGGCAGGTTCTGTTTGTTCCGATAGGAAAAACCGGCTATGGGATATTTACTTCTCCAAACCCATTCATTGGTATGACTACCTGTCAGGAAAACTATTATCTGTGATTTTTTGTGGGTTTTCTCTAACCTTCATTCCGTCCGTAATACTTATGTTTACCGATTATGCAACAAAGAAATCCTCAACATGGACAGGGTTGATAGATTATTTACCCACGGTATCAGATAGTTTTGCATTTTCATTGCTATTAATTGTCCCTTCTGCATTAAGTATTGTCGCCGCCTCAAGTATTTTTCCGACAGAAAATATAACTGTAATAAGTGTAATAACCATTCTAATTGCAAATTCTACTCTGGCGGGGCTCTTATCTAACTTTATGAGAGACAGCAATTATATGCAGATTTCATTCCCTGTGGCTATATATTACATGGGGCAAAAAATATTCAATGTACAGCGAAATATTTTTTTCCGTACGGATGACATTAACGGATTTTACATGTTTTTGTACATATTTATGGTATGCGTATTGTGCTTACTGATATGTATTATTCAGGTGCGGAAAGCGGAAAGGGGTTAATCTATGGATATACAAATAGAAACCCATGAATTGTCCAAATGGTTTGGTGAAGTGGTCGCATTAAATAATGTTTCTTTACAGATACCTGCAGGAGTTATTGGACTATTGGGACCCAATGGTGCGGGTAAGTCTACTTTTATTAAATTAGCATTGGGTTTATACCGTCCAAGTCGGGGTAAGATACGAATTCTTGGGGAAAAACCTCGTAATAACTTTCATGTTCTTCAAAAAGTGGGTTATTGTCCCGAGATGGACCATTTTGTTGAAGAAATTAGTGGTTATGAGTTCCTTTATTGGTTAGCACGATATTCAGGTTATGACGCAAAAACAGCCAGAAAGCAGGTAGAGCGTGCATTAGAACGGGTGAGTATGATAGAACGAATGTATGACCCTATAACCACTTATAGTAAGGGAATGCGTCAACGAATAAAAGTGGCTCAAGCACTTTTACACGACCCTCAAATTTTGTTTCTTGACGAACCTATGAATGGGCTTGACCCAACTGCTCGTGAAGAATTATTTGAATTGGTTATTTCATTAGGGAATGAGGGGAAAACCATAGTATTTTCAAGTCATGTCCTGCATGAAGTTGAGAGAGTAACAGATACGGTAATTTTAATTTATAATGGAAGGGTACTTGCATTTGGAAAAATTCGTGAGATACGCGATTTAATAAAAAACCATCCTCGAACGATTGTTATTGAAACATTAGAACCTAAGAAGGTTTATCAAATATTAAGTGTGGATGAAAATATTTCCACTGTGAATTTTGATACCCAATCTTTAACCATTCATACAACAGACCCCAACCAAACCTTTAAGTTTATAAATGAAATATTTTTAGATGGGAAGGTGCCAATTTATAGTTTTCGTTGTGCTGATGAAGACTTACAGTCCGTTTTCCAATATTTAATCTCAACGCATATTCCACGAGGATTATAAATCGAATGAAACGATTGCGAATTAAGAGTATATATAGTATTTTTTTTGATATAAAGACCTCTTTCCTTCATGCGTTAACTATTACGCTACGGCGTGACCGTTTCCTGTTGATGGCCGTTATTTGCGTTCTTCCTGTAATCATACCTATCTTTGTGGCATTGTTTTCACGCGCGATGTTTCGGGAAAGTGGATTAGAAATTTTTATACGACTTTCAGAACAAGTATATATTCATACCCTTACTCCATTATTGGCTTTGTTTATTGGTTTGATTGGTGTTCGAGAAGAGGTTGATTCATTAACAATTGTGTATTTACTTACAAGACCTGTTTCAAAATTCTCATGGATAATAGGCCGATTTATTGCATATATGCTTATTTCTACTTTATTGTTAATCATCGGTATCTTTTTTACATTTATTGCATGCATTGTTCTGGGTAGTATATATATTGATTTTATTGGTATAAGCCTGTTGTTGTTGTATATGGGTGTAGGAATTATGGGATTGTTAGGCTATGGTGCTATCAGTTTTATGCTCGGTTCTGCCACAAGCTATCCAATCATTATAGGTGTAATACTATTTTTTGGCTGGGAGAAAATTGCGAACTTTATTCCCGGTATAGCTGATTTTTGGACCATACAAAAATATTTAGATTCCCTGTTTCCGGTTCTTGCTTCACAACGGTATAACAGGGCTGTTATGACCGTTCTCGGTAGTTTTCAGAAAGAACTATTTTTCGTTAGTCCACAGCGGGCTATTATTACACTTATCGTTATCTCGTTTACATTTTTGATGCTGGCCGTTTGGTTCGTTCTCTGGCGAGAATTTACAAAAGACCGTGTCGTTGGTAACCGCTAACCTATAAAATAATTTAGACCACACAGGGACAGAGAACAGCAGTCCTTTTTTATGGAATACTCTCCAATACTTTTTGAGCATGTCCTTCCGGGTTTACTTTTTTCCATACTTTGACAATTTTCCCGTCAGGACCAATTAAAAAGGTAGAGCGAATAATCCCATAAGTAATTTTTCCATACATATTTTTCTCACCCCATGCATCATATCTCTCTGCAATTTCATGGTTCTCATCAGAGAGCAAGTGAAAGCCGAGACTGTATTTATCTGCAAAAGCGCAATGCGATTCCAATGAGTCAGGACTAACACCTAAAACGACTGCATTTTTACTTTCAAATTTTTGGGATAGGTCGCGAAATTCTTTGGCTTCAATGGTACAGCCTGGGGTATCATCTTTGGGATAGAAATACAACACCACATACTTTCCATGAAAATCAGATAATTGGATTTTTTCTCCACGATGACTTTTGAGTGAGAATTTTGGGGCATTATCCCCTTCTTTTATAGATAGATTTTTTTGTGGGCTCATCAGATTATCTCCATAATTTTTCTTGCTTATTTAACAATGGGGTGTTGTAAATCATTCCTGAATTTGTTTTTCTCATAAAATTTGATAAGATAATTCTCGTGAATAATATAAGCACTTCTTAAATTACTATAAGGTTGTTTTATTATGTCTGAATCCGAATGGAAACCAATTCGAATTGTTGAGAGGATTTCGACCCTTCCAACATTACCAACGACAGTCTCATCTATACTTCGAGAGATGGCAAATCCGGAGAGTTCGGCCATTGGGCTTGCAAAATTGATAAGTTCAGACCAGAGTTTAGCAGGAAGTATTCTTCGAGTGGTTAATTCTGCTTATTATAATTTTCCCCGAAAAATTGGTAGTTTGACAGATGCTGTTGTACTATTAGGTTATAAAGGGATTCGTAACATTGTATTATCTGTAACAGCCTTTCGTTTTTTCTCAAATTCTTCGGATTACCTTGATAGGAAGAAATTATGGAATCATACCCTTGCCTGTGCTATTATTGCGGATTTATTAAATCGTAGACTAAAATTAAACGAGAGTAATTGCTTTGAGGCCGCTCTCCTGCATGATATAGGAAAGGTTGTTTTCGATTACCTTGACCCAGAAGTATTACGTGGGGCTATAAAAGAAGCCAGAAGAAAAGAATTACCTTTGATAACTGTCGAGCCAGCCCATTTTGGAATTACCCACTCTGAAGTAGGTACTTTGCTGGCAAACCATTGGAATCTACCTGATAATATTGTTCAAGCAATTCAGTTTCACCACCAGCCTGAAAATACGGTTCCAGAGTATCTGCATATAACTTCTCTGGTATCCCTTTCCAATGCAGTTGCTTACTCTGTAGAGATGGGCGATTCCGTATTCGAGAGCATTCCCGAATTGTCTCCAATAGTTTTTGAAACATTAAAAATTAAAGACACATTTATTGAAGATTCTCGTGAAGAGATAAGTCAGAGTGTCGAAACAGGATTAGAGGCATTTTCTTCTATTAATTAACTTATAATTAATAGAAAAATAATTTGCTATTGTGCTATAATAAAGTCGTTATAATTATAGATTTTCAATTGGGAATATTTTTTCAAGAGAAGGAAGTTTTGTTTTAAAAGACCAATTAAGGAGTAAAATTATGCCAGCAATTGTGGATCCAGAAAAATGCACAGCTTGTGGAAGTTGCGTTGATGTATGTCCTACAGAAGCAATTCATTTAAATGATGATGGTAAAGCAGTAATTGACCCGGATAAATGTGGCGATTGCGGTGTCTGTGTTGATGAATGCCCCTCAGAAGCAATTTCTCTTCCTGAATAATTGAATTTTCTTACTGTAACTAAAAAGAAAGATAAATGAACCGTGTTTTTGGACCTGTTTATTCCCGTAGATTGAACAAGTCGCTGGGGGTAGATTTGGTTCCATTTAAGACATGTACTCAAGATTGCATATATTGTCAGTTAGGTCCAACGACTTGTAAGTCATTAGAACGAAAGTCCTATTGTAGTGTTCCGGAGGTAATTGGAGAATTAGAACAATCATTGGAGAAGGTTTTGCCGGACTTTATAACATTGGCAGGGTCCGGTGAGCCTACATTATGTAGTGCTTTAGGGGAAGTAATAGCAGGAATAAAAAAGATTACATCCATCCCTGTGGCCGTTTTGACTAACGGTTTACTACTGTTTCAACCGGATGTCCGGAGAGAATTATACCAGGCGGATGTTGTTTGTCCCTCGTTAGATGCAGGAAATGAGTATACCTTTCAGAGAGTAAACAAACCTGTCCCTTCTGTAACCTTCGAAACTTTTTTAAAAGGCTTAATCCAATTTCGTAAAGAATTTCCCGGAGAAATTTGGTTGGAAGTTCTTTTAGTGCGGGGCATTACAGATAATCGAGATGAGATTATTCAAATTGCACAATGTTCTGCACAAATTTGTCCTGACCGTATTCATTTAAATACAGTAACCCGCCCTCCATCGGATTCTTTTGTAACCGGTTTAACGATTTCTGAACTGGAAGAATTTGCTTCCTTATTTACTCCAACTGCAGAAGTAGTTGCTGATTATCCAGTAATTTCAGAAGTTGCAACTTCTCAAGAAGAAATAAACCAAGATATAATTTTAGATATTTTACAGAGACACCCTTCTTCCTTATTAGAATTAACATCTACTTTAGGTGTTTCAGAGGGAGTGATAAAAAATTTGCTAAAAGATTTAATCCAGCAACAAAAAGTAGAAGTTTTTAATATTCGGGGTAGAGAACTATATCGGTATATGAATAAATAGATATGGCCTATTGATAAAACATCTTCAATTGCCTGAGTTTTGTTGGACTGGAGTCTACTCCACAACGAAGATATACGGTCCCCAACTATTGGCTTCATCCGCTTTAGGCAATTTATTTGAAGCAGGAAGTTTTACGCCCGGCCTTACTTCTACCTCATATTCAAGACCTGCTTCCCCTTTACGCCTCGATTCGAAATGAAAATCCAGTTGACCGTTATCATTCAAATCACGAGTGGCTAAAAAGTAAGTTCGTAAAGCAAGAATGTGATAAACATCTCTTGGGGGTTCTGTCCCCAATGGTTCAGGTACAACACCTGCTGTGGACCCTCCGGGTCCCACACTGATAAGCACATATGCGTCATAAACAGAGGCCGGGAATGTTAGGTCACTTATTGTCGGGTGGGTTGGGTCCCAGGATTCCGCATAAAAGAAACCATTTTCAATCCAATAACGGCGGGCTTTTTGGAATTGGCGTTTGTTTATGGGAGCATAGACAAAAGGACGATTCTCCGCATCCATTAAGCGTGTTATTTCTCCACCGGGATTGTTATTTCCGCGATATAACTCATTGGGGAAAGTATAAGTATTTGTTGCCTGACTTTTTATTCCCATTGGTATAAATTCCATCAGACCTATCCGTCCGTCACGATTGGTGTCGTAACCATCTGAGAACTCATCAAGATATTTACGGTCTCCGTGAACTTTTACAAGGGCTGTATAAGGTCGTAACATAAATAATTGTTCATCAGGTATTTGTCCCATTTGATAACCTTTTGAATCCCATTTTACAAAGCCATAACCTGGTGGGTAGGTATTACTATCTGTAAAGTAGGAAGTCATTGCAGTACGAAATTGAAGAAAAGTATTATCCATTCTCCGTAGTTTAGCCCTTTCTCGAACACGGGGCAGGATGGCAAAGGTAAATCCTGCAAGAATAGCAATAATGGCTATTACGGTGAGCAATTCAATAAGTGTAAAACCTTTAATCCTCTTTTTCATAAAGATGTCCTTTTTTAATATCGGGCGTGCGACTTGCTTTCTGTTTTTTTCATTAAAATAATAACATAAAAAGGGAATATTTGGGCAAATTGTTTCGTTTAAGAAAAAAAATTTTTTATAGGTAACTTAAAATGATATAATGATATAATAAAGACTCGAATACTATAAGTAAATTAAACCTTAAAATAAGGAGTAAATCATGGGAGCAAAATACTCTACGGAACAAATTTTTGAACAGGCGGCGAAGTTCGTTGTAAAGCAAAAAGGTGAATGGGAACATAATGATTGGGAAAACTTCTTAGGAAAAATTTCGGAGTATGAAATTGAATTACATGATGAATTCGTAATGAAATTAGGAGCCCTTTTAGAGTTGGGTAAATACTTCTATTCTAACCTTCCCGAAAGTGTAGAAAAGAAACAAAAAAAAACAAAAAAAAACACGCCCAAAAAAGTAAAAGAAGAAATACCGATTGAAGAATAATCCCTAATAAATCCTTGTATCCCTAATCTGAATAAGGAAGAAGTGTTTTTTCTGCGGATTTGACCGTATTTTTCATAAGCATAGCAATAGTCATAGGTCCAACTCCACCGGGGACCGGGGTAATCGCTTTTGCTTTCTTTGAAACGCTGGGGAAATGAACATCACCCACAAGGCGGTAACCTGATTTTTTTGTATGGTCAGGGAGCCGATTCATTCCAACATCAATTACAATGCACCCTTCTCTGACCATTCTGCCCTGGATAAACTCAGGGACACCCATTGCAGCGACCAGAATATCAGCGCTCTTAGTAATATTACTTAAATTTCGAGTGTGTGAGTGACAAACCGTAACAGTAGCGTCCGCTCCTTCTGCTTTCTGTACTAATAGTGCGGATAAAGGTTTCCCCACAATATTTGAACGACCTACGATTACAACATGTTTTCCCTGTATTTTGTATCCATATCGTATAAGTAATTCCTGTATCCCCGCAGGGGTGCATGCAACAAAGCAATCCTGTCCATTAAGGAGTTTCCCTTTGTTGACAGGATGAAATCCATCAACATCTTTATTTGGATTAATCGTATTTAGAATTTTTTCTTCATCGATGTGTTTCGGTAGAGGGCTTTGAATAAGTATTCCGTGTACTTCGGGATTATGATTTAATTCCTCTACCAATTTAAGCAAATCTACTTCTGATGTTTGTTTAGGTAAGTCATATGCAAAAGAACGAATTCCCAATTCCTCACAGGTTTTCCTTTTATTCCGGACATAAATCTGGCTGGCTGGATTATCTCCTACCAATATAACAGCGAGTCCAGGAACGACTCCTTTTTGTTTTAGTTCCTCAATCTTATTTTTTAGTTCTGATTTAATAATCTCACTAAGTTTAACCCCATCTAACAGTTTCGGTTTTCTTTGGTTTTGCATTGCAAGTTCCTCCTCGGATTATGGCTTCGAAGTATTTACAGGATGAACAACATTCAATTCTTTTGCCGCTTTGACCTCATCAAGCCTCTGAACGGGTGTTGTTATCGGTGCTTTTCGTAATTCATCGGGGTTTTGTTTTGCCTGTTCGGCTAATTCCATCATAGTATTACAGAATTGGTCAAGAGTCTCTTTTGTCTCTGTTTCAGTGGGTTCTATCATCAGGGCCTCTTTTACGGTCAAGGGGAAATAAACGGTCGGAGCATGAAATCCCCGGTCGAGCAGTGCTTTGGCGAAATCCAGCGCCCTTACATCGAAATCATGATAAGGCATGGCGGTAAGTACGCATTCATGCATACATAATCGATCATATGCAGGTGGAAAAGCAGAACGGATTTTCGCTAATACATAATTAGCGTTAAGAACTGCTTTTCGACTAACCTCTTTTAAACCTTCACTTCCCTGCATCAGGATATAAACATAAGCACGGACTGCAACTAAAAAATGCCCTAAAAATGGAGCAGATTTGCCGATGGTGTTTTTTGGATATTCAAGATTGAAAATATGGTCATCATTTTTTGTGACTCTTGGCCCCGGTAGGAAATCCAGTAGTCGTTCATTTACACCAACGGGTCCCGAACCCGGCCCCCCCATTCCATGGGGAGTAGCGAAGGTTTTATGAAGATTAAAATGCATAACATCAAAACCTAAATCTCCGGGACGACACTGTCCAATAATAGCATTCAAATTAGCCCCATCATAGTAAAGAAGGGCATCGTATTTATGGGCCAGTTCTGCAATTTCTTGTATATCTTTTTCAAACAATCCATGAGTATTCGGACATGTCAACATAATGCCTGCTACCTCATCGTTCATACTTTTCCGAAAACAATCCAAGTCCAGAGTCCCCTGGGAATTTGAAGGGACTTCCTGCACCTGAAAACCTGCAATAGCGGCACTGGCCGGATTTGTTCCATGTGCGGAGTCGGGTATCAGGATGGTTTTTTTATGTGTATTATTATGATGTTTGTGGTATGCAGATATCATCAACACCCCTGTCAATTCTCCGTGTGCACCTGCCATAGGTTGGAGAGAAACTGCACGCATCCCTGAAATTTCACTTAACAATTGTTCTAAATGGTAAACCAGTTCCAGGGCCCCTTGAATACAATCATGATAGACTTCGGAATAAAGGAATTGAGGATGTAATTGTGTAAACCCTGCAAACGAAGAGACAACATCCGCAATTTTGGGGTTGTATTTCATTGTGCAGGAGCCCAGAGGATAAAAGTTCGTATCGATGCCCATGTTTCTTTGCGATAGATGTGTGAAATGACGGACAACATCCAGTTCAGAAACTTCAGGGAGTTCAGCAGGGTGTTGCCGTTTCAATTCTTGTGGAAAAGAAACTTCAGGTATCTGTCCTTTAGGAATTGAAAAAGCCTGACGATGATTGCATTTTTCATAAATCAAATCCATGCGAATACTACTCCTATGAAATATTTGCTCGAATAAGTTCGACAAGCAAATCCAATTCTTTCTGTGTTCTTTTTTCCGTTACAGCAATAAGCAAATCCCCTATATCACCGTATCTATTACCATCCATATCTTTGCTTGGTATTTGTTGTTTGCAATGTTCTAATAAAGATTTCAATGGAATACCGGGGAATACTCCCGATTGTTTAATTTTTTGAACAACCTGCTCCGCAGGAATAGGAAGACGAACAACAAACTCATTAAAGGTCGGTTTCGAATTGATAACAGATACAAATTCAGTCAATTTCTTTTTCAGATATTCTGTCTTTGAATAGCAATCCTGTGCTATTTCAATCAGTCCTTTCTTACCTACCTCACACAAATAAATCAAAGCACGCAATGCACATAGTGCCTGATTAGAACATACATTGGACATGGCTTTTTCGCGACGGATATGTTGTTCCCGTGCTTGTAGAGTAAGAACAAAACCGCGTTTCCCCTGTTTATCAACAGTCATCGCACAAATGCGTCCGGGCATTTTGCGAATATATTCTTTTCGTGTGGTAAATAATCCTAAGTATGGTCCACCAAAACCTAACGGTAAACCCAGACATTGTCCTTCTCCAACCGCAATATCTGCTCCCATTTCGCCGGGGGTTTTCATAAGACCTAAGGCTATTGGATAAAAATGAATTATCATAAGGGCTTTTGCTTCATGACAATTCCGTGCAATATCGGTGAAGTCATGTATATTACCGAAGAAATCAGGCGTAGCACCAATAACACAGGCGCAATCTTCCGGATTTTTTCCATACTCTAATTCTAAATCTAAATTTGCTGTGTGGGTGTATAACATTTGCTCATAAATCGGATTTATTCCAGGAATAATTCTTACTTTCCGTCGCCCCGTTACACGAACAGCAAGCATAACGGCTTCAAATAATGCAGTACCTCCATCATATAAAGAAGCATTCGCCACTTCCATGTCTGTTAGTCGGCATAATGCTGTCTGATACTCGTATATTGCTTGCAATGTCCCCTGAGCGCTTTCCGGTTGATAGGGAGTATATGCGGTCGAAAATTCTCCCCGTTGAGAGAGATAATCAACAACAGCAGGTATATAGTGGTCATAAAATCCACCTCCTACAAAAGAAATACCATCCACTCGATTTTTCTTGCTCAAGGAATCCAACCGCTGATAGGCCTCTATTTCTGATAAGCCTTCGGGTATGTTCCATGATTTCAAACGAAGGGAGGGAGGTATGTCTTCAAAGAAAGAATCAATTGAGGAGACGCCAATAACCTTCAACATTTCCTGCTCGTCAGTATTTGTAACAGGGATCCACACCATAATACTTTCCTCAGACCTAATTAAGAATTTAAAAATATATAGCCTACTTAATAATTGAAAATATTCAGAATTCAAATGTAATGAATGTTGAGAAACAGATTATAACGATTTCAGATATTTCTCGTATGCTTCACGGTTCATTAATCTACGATATTGGGCTGTATCAATATCGTCCATTTTGAAACACCAACCTCTGCCGTAGGGATCAAGGTTAATTAGTTCCGGTTCCCCCTCCAATGCTTCATTAACCTCTACAATCACACCTGTAACAGGGGCATAAATATCCTCCGCCGCTTTTACAGATTCTACTTGAGCCACAGGTTCCTTTTGCCGAACATGCCTCCCAATTTCGGGCAGTTCGACATAGGTTACATCTCCCAATTGCTCCTGAGCATACTCAGAGATGCCTACAACATACAGTCCGTCTTCTTCCCCAATCCATTCATGGTTTTCAGTATAGCGAACATCCTCTGGATACATAGCATGTTCTCCTTATTTGTTGTTTGGGGCGTTTGAGTTTTTTATATTAACACAACACATTTATTATGAGACCTTTTTCCGGGCTGTTCCGTTTTGATATATGGGAATACTACTTACCTCTATTTGTAAAGAACGCTCTGCAACTTGTAAGACAGTTCCAGGATTTGCTACTCGTTTGTCTAACATTGCCAACCCAACCCCTACCCCTACACTCGGTCCATATGTCCCACTGGTAACCTCACCTATTTCATGGTCTTGAAACATAAGTTTCTGATTGCGTCGAGGGGCTTGTCTTGTATTTGTTTTTATCCCTGTTAAGATACGATAATCTCCACGGTCTTTCTGTTGTAAAAGTAAGTCTTTCCCTACGAAATCGTGTTCCCAATCGATGAAACGGTCCATACTTGCCATTAATGGAGTTGAACCGGGAAGGATATCCTGGCCGTTTAAGGGGTATCCCATCTCCGTTCGTAGCGTATCTCGTGCACCTAATCCACAGGGTTTTACCTCAGGATGGGATAGCAGTTTATCCCAGATGTCGGGACCTATTGAGATAGGCAAATAAAGTTCATAACCTAACTCACCTGTATATCCTGCTCGTGTTATGATTATCTTTTCTCCTTTATATTCAAATGTTCCGCCGGTCCAGTATTTTAGTCCCTTAATCTGGGGGTTAAAATTAGAATCCAATAAGACATCTAAACTTTTTGGTCCCTGAATATCTATTTTTACAAGTTGCTGAGTAATATCTTCTGCCTGAACGCTGGAATCGCATAACAAAGAGGAGACCTGCTCTAAAGGTCCGGCGTTTGTTATTACGAAAAGCGTTTCCTCATTCAGTTTTATCCCGACGCAATCATCAAGAATGGAACTATCACGATTAAGTAAAGCAGTATAACGACATTTACCTACAGGTAGGGATGTAAAATCACCACAGGTGAGATATGAAAAATGGGCCATCTTATCCTGTCCGTGAATAAGAAACTCTCCCATATGTGAACAATCAAAAATACCTGCATGAGAGCGGACATGGAGATGCTCCGATATAATACCCTCAAACTGAACAGGTAAATACCATCCATGAAAATCTACAAACCGTCCACCTGATTTTTCACAACACTCAAAAAGTGGAGTTCTTTTCAATTCCAACGAATTTCTCCTGTGAGTGATAACACATTCAAGTATATGTTATTATGCTATTCAATTATGGTGTAAATAATTTAAAATGCCCAGGCGAACGGCTTTTGACGGTTCGGGTCGCTCCCTTGTGGTTAATTCCACTTCATATCGCCAGTTGCGACACCCTAATAGGATTTATTTTATCATATTAAATCGTTAGATTTCAAGGATAAATATTTGCTTAAAAACGAAGGATTTTTAAATTTGTATAAACCCAAAAAAGAAAATATATGTAGAAATAATCAGTAAAGTCGGAAAAAGTAGTATTTGTATATAATCACAGATTACTATAATAATGTAGGGCATAGAAGAATGATTGAGCACAAAGAGACAAATAATAAATATAATACAGAAATGGAATTACGACAGAAAGGAGAGATTTTCCGCCTTTTTAATAAAATCGCTTACAGATATGACATAACAAATCGACTATTATCGCTCGGTCGGGATGCGTACTGGAGAAGAGAACTGGTTCGGCAGGTAAAAATTGAAAAAGAGCATGACTTTTTTCTGTTAGACCTTGCAACAGGGACAGGGGAGGTTATGAAAACATTTAGAGATGTTTTTCCGGATTATGGCTACCTTCTTGGAATCGACCTTTCAGAAGGAATGATAAGAGCGGGGATGGGTAAATTTAATAATGAGAAGCAAACATGTTTGTTTGCAGTAATGGATGTTATGTGTCAGGGCATACGGTCAGAAAAAATCAATGTAGTAACGATGGCGTTCGGGATACGAAATGTTTCCAAAATTTCATCTGCTTTAAGAGAAATATACCGCGTGTTAAAACCGGGAGGGCAAGTATTAATTCTTGAATTTGGTCTTCCCCAAAAGTGGTTAAAGAGAAAAATCTATTTGTTTTACCTTCGTTATATACTTCCATATATAGGGGGGGTCTGGACAGGTTGTCCTTCTGCATATCGATATTTGAGTGAGACAATATGCAAATTCCCTTCACACGAACAATTTTCCTTGCTATTAGAAGAAGTCGGTTTTACAAATACAGGATGGACAGAATTTAATTGGGGTGCTGTTTTGCTATATACAGCCACAAAACCCAAAGAAAGCAGATAAAATTTGTGAACCACACCCAAAACAATGACACATGTTTTTCAGTTTTTGTTTTGTTATAATTGTTTCACAAAATATCGTTTCGGACACATATGGATAATGATATAAACTAAAGTAGGTATGGAATTATGGCCGGAGTTTCTCTCAAAACAAAAATATCTTTCGGAATGGGAGGGATTGCTCTAACATTACCCGATATGGTATTTACGCAATGGATTTTTATGCGATATGTCCCAAACGAAAAGGACGCATTATTATCCGCTTCGTTATTTGGGGTTATTTTTATGATTGCCCGTGTGTGTGGTGCCGTTGCAGAACCTCTTATTGGACATTGGAGTGATTCCTGCCGAACAAAGTGGGGACGCAGAATCCCCTTTGTTCGATTTGGACTGTTACCGTTAGTGATATTTTTCCTTTTAATGTGGCATCCCCCTGTAATGGCTCCTGTATGGTTACGGGCTATTTATGCATACCTGATTATACAAATATATCTTCTATTTTATCCGGGGGTATTGACACCCTATTTGTCCTTACTGACAGAATTAGGGGAGGAAAGTATGGACCGCGTCCGATTAATGACCGCACAGGGTGTCTTTGTAATGCTTGGGAGTGTTGTTTTCGCACTGGTTGGAGTAGTTAAGGAAAATTACGGATGGACAATGATGTCTTTACTTGTCGCTTTTTTAACTTTTTCCTCATTACTACCTATCGCTATAACGGGAAAAGAACGAAATGTCCCCAAGGAAGGTGAAAAAAATGTATCCTTTATTCAATCTGCAATATGGGTTCTGAAGAGTAGGTCGTTTTTACATCTTGTTTTCGGAACTTCCTTTTATTTCCTCGCTTTCACTTGTATTGTGATGAGCCTTCCCTTCTGGGTTAAAGTGTATTTAGGAAAAGGAGAAGCCTTTGTAACTTATTTGATGTTACCTCTGCTGTTGATAACAATGTGTCTATTTGCATTTGTAGGTCCGACCGTAGAACGCTTCGGTAAATACCGGATTTTTTCATGGACCCTGTTGTTGGCGAGTATTGGATTATTCCTTCTTTCGGCTGTAGGTTTGTATCCATTCGGAAGTCCTTTTGTTCATTTACTACTTGTAGTAATGTGGATGGGTATTCCTGTAGCAGGTCTGGCTGTGTTGCCCTTTGCCATACTCACGGATGTTATTGATGAAGATGAAAAGAAGACAGGAACAAGACGCGATGCTATATTCTTTGCTATTCAAGGAACCATCCAAAAAATATTTATAGGAATTTCAGGCGCCATTTTCTCTGTTCTGGCCTATTGGGGAAGTGGGAGTAATGTAACAGAACAGGGCTTGAGATTTGTTGCAATAGCGGGAGGACTGAGTGCCTTTGTGGGATGTATAATTTTTCTCGGGTATCCTCTGAAGAATGTTGATGTGAAACAAAAATGATCTATATCTGATTTTTTCTACATCCCATTTTTTCCTTTCTACACTTATTTGTGTCTCTCTTTTTCTAAATTTAAGAGAATAATAACTTCATATCTTTTTGATAATCAGATACTTATATTCATTTTCTAAAAAATAATAAATTTTTAAAAAATTTACTTGACAAATGGTGGAGAATATTGTACTATTATATTAGTACAATAATACAGTAAGGATTTAAGATATGATACGGATTAATACGCAAGATGGAACGCCGATATACCTACAAATCGTCCGGCAGTTCCAATATCTCATTGCAACAGGCTCACTGAAAAAGGGTGATGAGTTGCCTCCTGTTCGCACATTGGCTCAGCAGTTGCTGATAAATCCAAATACTGTTGCAAAAGCCTACAAAGAATTGGAAAGTCAGGGATTGATTTATACGCGTCCCGGTGCAGGAACTTATGTGGCTCCTACACGGCCTATATTTTCTGATGATGAACGCTACCGTATTTTCCATGAGCATGTTGACTCATTATTAGTCGTGGCAAAACATTTGAATTTTTCGTTAAATCAAGTATTGGAACAGATAAAAATTCGTGCTGAAAAAATAAACTTGAACATAGAAGAGGAGTAAGGTCATGAGAGAACTAAATGAACTAAAAGAATCAGAAAAAGATTCGTCTATTGCAAAGATAGAAGGTTTGAGTAAAAATTTTGGGAGCAAACTTGCTTTAGATAATGTGTCAATTACTGTGGCTCGAGGAGGTGTGTTTGGACTGGTTGGCGAAAATGGTGCTGGAAAAACTACACGAAATCGCTGAAAGTGGTTTGGAAAAGGGTCATTACCCTATTGATTTAACACAGGGTTTCAGCACGGAATTACCTCATCTCGCTCGTCTAAGAGACTATGCAAGGAGATTAGCATTTGAGGCGGACCTGTGTGTTATTAAGGGCGACTATGAGGGATTGCTCAAAGCATTTCGGAGTATGGCCTCTATTTATAAATCCCTTGAACATGAGCCTTTCTTGATTTCTCAACTTGTAAATTTTGCCATAACAGGGATTATGTGTGACCATATTGATTGGATTTTCTCGCACTGTGAATTACCCGAGGATGTGCTCTTAAAATTGAATGACATTATTACAATGTATTATGTGCCGAAAGAAGAGAGATCTAAATTAGGTTTAAGTTATCATACAGAATTGTTAGCATTTCTGGACCTACTCAAAAAAGGAAATGTAGTTTTTGTATCCTCCCATATTTCTAGTGATTCAATCACAGAAAAGAAATTTAATAGTGTTGGAAAATCATGGTTTCCAATAACCGATATTATGTATCCCGCAGGTTTAGAAGCAATGCTTGCGGTCAACTTATATTCCAGTTTAATGGAAGCCTGTACAAAGGTAACTCGTGAAGAGAATGTTGAGGTCCCCGAAAAACAATTTATTGATTTATATTTTACTCGTCTTTTTGAAGATAGAAATTCTACTTATTTGTTTAAGACGGCTCCACCTTGTTGGTTGTATTTTATGACTATGATAGTCTTCCCTGCATTACAAAGAACTATCGAAGCAGAATTGAGGCATCATGTTGTGGTAGAACTAATTAAAACGGCCATTGCCGTTGAAAGATTTCGCCAGAAAAATAATCGGCTACCGGGAAATTTGGAAGAATTAGTTCCTGATTATCTTTCAGAAGTTCCCAAAGACCCATGGAATAAAGGGGAACCTATTAAATACATCAAAGAGGAGAATTTTGGATTCAAAGTATATAGCATTGGAATGGATAGAGAAGATGATGGAGGAATATCAAGAGACCCGGAGAGTGGTGGAGTTAATATTCGTAAGTTTGATATTCCGTTTTCTGTGCCTCCGTTAGAGATTCGCCGTCAACCCCCCGTTTCTAAAGATATTTCCTTGCTATCTATTTGTGCTAAGATTGAAAAATAAATACTTGTAACTCTTATTTGATTCGTAATCCATTCTTTTTGTGGTGTGTTTTCATCTCTATTTGCGTTTGTGTAGGGAAGTTTCTTAATCTAAACTATGATTATGGAACAACCATTGAAGATTACAGGAGATGATTATGGGGAACATAGATAAACTTGCGATATTAGGTGGTGAGCCTGTTCGGCCACCTGAAATCAAATGGCATTCATGGCCAGTATTTGACGAACAAGAACGAACCGCCGTTTTAGAAGTCCTTGAAAGTGGTAAATGGTTTTATGGAGAGAAGGTAAAAAAGTTTGAAGAAGAATATGCCACATTTCAAGGGGCAAAGTACTGTGTTTCCTGCAATAGCGGGACTACCGGACTTGAGGTAGCCTTGCAAGCGATTGATATAAAACCGGGCGATGAAGTCATTGTCCCTCCCTATACTTTTATAGCGACTGCTTCGGCGGTAGTGCGGATGGGGGGAGTGCCTATTTTCGTAGATGTAGATGAAAGTTGGTGTATAGACCCGGACTTAATTGAGAAGGCAATTACTCCACGAACAAGAGCCATTATCCCAGTTCATTTTGCTGGATACATTTGTGACATGGATAAGATTAATGCAATAGCACAAAGACATAACCTGATAGTGATTGAGGATGCTTGTCATAGTTGGGGAGGACGGTGGGAAGGGAAGGGTGCAGGAACTTTAGGGCTTGGGGGCGTATTCAGTTTCCAAATGTCAAAAAATATCACAGCGGGCGAAGGAGGGGCTATTGTGACGGATAATGAAGATTTTGCAGATGTATGCAGGTCTATCACCAATTGTGGCCGTTCCAAAACAGGTCCATGGTATTATCACGAGCGGATCGGAACGAATGTCCGTATGAACGAGTTCACAGCAAACATATTATTGGCACAACTAACCCGAGCAGAGAACCAACTGCAAGTTCGAGAAGCCAATGGAGTTTATCTAACCACTGCATTAAAAGAGATACCGGGTATTTATCCCCAACCTCTAAGTAATAGAGTAACCCGGAGGGCTTTTCATCTCTTATGTATCCGTCTCAAAGAAGAAGAAATAGGCTGTTCAAGAGAGCCATTCATAAAAGCCGTTCAGGCGGAAGGATTGCCGCTCACCGCAGGTTACCCTTATCCTATTTACAAGCAACCTGCATTCCAAAATGCGGCCTTTTATGACTATTCCCAAACATGCTGTCCGGTAGCAGAAGATTTATGTTATAAGAGTGGCGCATGGTTACCTCATCATATATTGCTTGGAAAAGAGAAAGACATGGAAGATCTTGTTAAGATTATCCGCAAAGTGCAAGAACATGCATTAGAACTGAAAAACCTGGAAATTTAAAAAGTCTGACGAGTCCGACAGGTCCGACCTGTCCGACGAATCTGACCCGTCCGACACAACATAAAGGAGAACCCTACGAAGCAGATTATTGTCATTACATTAATACTCATTATAGGGCTGGGTTTGCGGGTATTTTATCTATCAGAGGCAGTACATAACCCTGATTTTACGGCCCCTTTGCACGATTCCGAGTTTAAAGATTACTGGGCACGGGCTATCCTGTCTGGCGATTATACTCCCCCACGGAATGAAGGCAATCCTTTTATGGAAGGGCATCCTCTTCCCAATCCGCCCGGGTATTCATTATTTCTTGCCTTAATCTATTGGTTTACAGATGGCCGTTATTTAGCAGTGCGATGTGTCCAAATTATGATAGGTCTCATTAATATACTACTTGTGTATTTATTAGGTAAAAGACTGTTCGATTATAGGGCAGGGCTATTTTCTGCATTGGGTATTGCTACTTATTGGGGTTTTGTTTACTATGACCTAGAACTTAATCAAGCAATGATTTATATAAGCATAAATTTACTATCTTTTTATCTACTTTTAAAGGCTTACCAAAACAATCGTTTAGGGCTTATTTCTCTTGCAGGTTTTGTTTTTGGGGTAGGAGCCTGGTTTCGTGGCGAAGTATTTTTACTCATTTTTCCTTTAACCTTATTTGTTACATTCCTTTTTTATAGTTCGGAACAAATTTGGAAGAGTATTCTTGCAGGTATAATTTTCTTTTTACTTGCTTTTCTACCTATATTCCCGCTGGCTTTATATAACTATTATCTTTGTGGTTCATTTACATCAGGTTCGCACAATAGCGAATATACCCTTTCGGTAGCTTTCTGTCCCGACACTCCGGAATACGGTACCTATACTCCCGAGATATTACGATGGCTCAATAAAACACCAGAAGATACAGTAGAAACATTTGATTTGGACGGGATGACGATGGGGCTGGGAAAGGAATTAGGACTGGGGCGGAGAGCAACTTATAAAGAATGGAGAGATTACCTTATCTCAGGGGCTATAAATAATATAAAGGAATATCCGTGGTTAAATTTTAAAAAATGTGTAAAACGATTCTTGTGGACATTTTCACCACAAGAATTGGATGAAAATAAGGTCATTCATTACGAACGGGAAGTATCCAAACTTCTGAGGTATTTACCTCGTTTTCCACTTCCTGTGAGTTTACTTATTACGGGCCTTATTTTATTTGTTTTGTCTCTCATGTCAAAAGGAAAATCAAAATTAAAGGTATCCGTTACTTCATGGAAATTTGTAATTGTTCTATTGCTTTTTGTTGTAGTGAATATCAGTGTCTTTTCTCTTGTGATTGCAGGGAGTCGTTATCGTATTTCCCTGATCCCTTACTTTTTTCTATTTGGTGGCGTGGTGTTTTCGAGTTTGTGGAACACGATTCAATCAAGGAAATGGAATTACACCGCCTTTATTGGGGTAATGGTTACAGTATTGTTCCTATTAGCACATATTCCTTATTTCGATTATCAACCGAACCGTTCCCGCTGGTTAGATGAACGACGGAAATGCTATCAAAGAACCGGTAAGTTAATGGAAGGAATAGAATTTTTTGAGGAGTGGATAAAAAAACATCCCGATGCAGAGGCCCATTACCATGCAGGGGTGCTTTATTATGAACTTGACAATTTGGCGAAAGCGGAAGAACATTTTCATGCATGTCTTAAAATATGGCCCGAACATCCCTCCGCACCTTATAATTTGGGATTGATTTTTGCAAAAAGAGAAATCTGGGATAAGGCATTGAAACATTTTAAAGAAGCAGTACAACGAAATCCGAACAAAGTGGACATGTGGTTTGCAGTAGGTTGGGCTTATGAAAAATTGGGGAATGCTACAACCGCGTTGGAGAGTTATAAACAGGCTTTAGATATAAATCCCCGACATCCTCAAACACTGAATCATAGTGCTATGATTTTATTCCGGAATGGGGAAGTAAACACAGCGAGGAAATATTTAGAAGAGGCGGTGAGTATGGACCCAAATTATACGGATGCACAATTTAATTTGGGTCAGGTCTTATTATCGGAACGAAAACCTACGGAGGCATTGAAATTATTTTCCGAGATCCATGGAAAATATCAGCCGGAACATGAATTGTTGAAAGGCATAGGGCTATGCTATGTACAAATGTTAGATTATGAGAAGGCTTTGAATTATCTGCGGAAAGCAAAGGAAGTGAGCCCTGCAACATGGGATGAAGAACCCACGCTCGCTGTGTGTTATGCCGGATTAGGAATGCAAGAGGAATGTTTCCTGTCCATCAAGGAATCTGAAGAGAAAGAACTCAATTTAAATCAGATGTTTCAATTGGGTCATGCATGGGAGTTGTTGGGGGAATGGAATAAGGCGGAAAACTATTACAAATCTGTTTTGGAAAAAAATGAAAATTATGCGGATGCCTGGGCAGGGCTCGGGAATGTTTATCTTATGCGTGGAGAAGAAGAAAGAGGGTATCAATATTTCAGCAAAGCCTTACAAAAGAATCCCCGTCAGTTTGGATCCTGGTTCCATATCATTTTACAAATGGTGCAAAATCAAAAATGGGAAGAGGCCAAAACACAACTTATCTCATTCATTGAATACTATCCCGAGCATGTTGAATCGCATTATAATTTAGGACTTATTTATGAAGCGTTGGGGGATATAGAAAATGCTAAGAGATGCTATGAACAAGTAATAGAGAAAAAACCGTATCATACAGGGGCACTTTATTCTCGTGGTACTATGGCTCTTACAGAAATGGATTTGGGATATTCTCAGGCATTGTTTGAGCGATTGCTTCCCTATGAACCTTTTCAATCCCTCTATCATCTGGGGATTATTTATTCGATGAAAGGAGAATGGGAGAAAGCACATGAATGTTTTCTCCATTCTTACTTTATAGATTCTTCTCCATTCCTCAAAGATTATATCTATGCGTTCAATATAGGTTTAAGTTTTGACCGTTGCGATTGTTTGGAATATGCGGAATTGTTTTACCAGATCTCTTTTGCTTTAAATCCGGATTTTGTGGATATGAAAGATGCCCTTGCTTATTTGCTACTTAAAAAAGGCGCTATTGAGGATGCCTATCTTCTGTTAAGCACTGTGTTCCTTTATCAAATTCCTACCCAATGGTCGTATTATCATTACTCTCTTATCTGGGAAAAAATGGGCGAGCCAGCTATTGCATTAGGTTTTGCAGAACAGGCAAATGTGATAATGCCAAATCAGTCTTTTGTGCTTCATCAATTAGGTGGTCTCTATCGTAAATTCGGTGAGTATGAACTTTCTGAAAAATACTTACAACAGGCTAAAGAACTAAACCCAGAAGATGCGACCATTCTCAAGACACTTGCATTTCTGCGGTCGGACCAGGAACGGTTTAAGGAAGCGGAGAGATTATTTCTGGAATGTATGGTTTCTCTTTCTTCTGATTCAGAAGTATATGAAGGTCTTGCAGATGTATATGTTAAAATGGGTGAATGGAAACAGGCCGAGATATACTATCGCAAATCTCTGGAAGTTCGGGAAGAATTTTCGGTTATCAATAAATTAGGGTTATTGCTTGCCGATTTAAACAAAGTTTTTGAAAGTATTGGACTTCTGGAAATAGCGGTTAAGCATTTCTCTGATAATGCAGTTACTATTACGCGTCTTGCGGACCTGAAAGTAATGATCCATTCGGATATGGAAGCGAAATCTTTGTATGAGCGGGCAATGGAACTGGACTACAAGAATTATCTTACTCATAGGAATTATGCGGATTTATTAGTGCGACTTGGTGAATATGAAAAGGCAGAAAAGCATTATCAATGGGCCTTAGAACTGCAACCGAAGGATTTTAATGCACTTGCAGGTTTGGGTTTACTTTATGCACGCATGGGTAATTATGAAGAGGCCAAAAAATATTTAGTTCCTCTGGCTCAAGTGAAGACAGATTTACTTCCCGTAAACCAACAATTGGCTCAAATATTTCTCGCAGAAAATCAACCTGAAAAGGCTATTAAATACATCAAAAGATGTATTCTTGCTCAGCCCGACCGTAAAGAGTTTAGAGAGTTGTTACAGCAAGCTACTCAGGTGAAGCAGTAGAATTCTGGGGTGACCCTAAAAATTTTTCTAAGTAGGGGATTAATGTTTTTGCCATGATTTGAGCTTTAAGCCGGACTCCGGGCTGTCGCATGTGGCAAATGTCTCCGAAATACTTTGTGCTCGCAGGCATATTCTCATCCACAGGAACATATAGAAGGCCGTTTTGTTTGCAGTATTCCTTCAATCTCTGATTATATAGTTTCATCACATCACAGTATTGCTTGAAGGTAGAATTTACCCAACCCCATTCTTTGTCATAGTAATAATCATAATAATCGCGGTCTACTTGGTTTAATCTTTCCCGATAGGGGACTCCAATGCTGGATATACAAAAATCAATATTGTGAGATAATAAAACATTGTTAAAATACAGAATATATTGGAATATACACATTTGAATGTATGCTTCCAATTCTTCTTGAGGGTAGTCTAACAAAGACCGCATCTGTCGGCGGACAAAGTGGGATAATAAGAACGCAAGCTGAGTAATTTTTGGAGAATTGTCAAAAGCGTGGGGGAATACTTCATAAATAATATCGTTAATCCCCTCGTATAATATAACCATATCAGGTTGAAGATATAAATAATCGGGCAATTTAGCATAGTGTTTCTTCATGGTCATACCGGAAATGCCACAATTGAATACCTCAATACGATTTTCACCGAAGTATTTTCTTAATTCTTCTTCTAAAAATTTAGGATAAGCTTCTTTATTAGAAATACCTTCTTCTGTTGTAGAGGCTCCCACACATAAAATGCGAAATACCCCTTTCTTTTTTGTCAGTTTGAAATCTCTATCCCGAAATCCAAAGTTATTTGTGCGGAAGAGCATTTCAGTAGAATTGATATGAGGTTTATATGAAAAATAATTAATATCCCATAGGTCGTTAATTGCTAACCTTCCTAACCGTGGATTCAGTGGGTCATTTTTCCCTTTATTGGGAAATGAAAATGTATGATAAATATAGGCTTCTGGCTGTTCATGTATGGGATAGAAAAAAAATCCATAGAGGGTACCGCCGATATTTTCCTCATGAAGAAAACTTGTCCCTGATAGAAATTTGTTTTTTGGGATGTGATTTATAATTGATTGATAGAGTGTGAATTTGTTCTGTTCTATGTCGTTATTTATCTGTTTGAAAATGAGATTTAGATTTTTATGAATTTCAACACGAAATGGGTCCATATCATAAATATTCCGAAAAGCAGATTGAAAGGGCTCATCCCTACAAAAATAAAAATGAAAGCGATAATTCCATAATTCTAATGGGTCAGGTTGAGGTTCGCACCACTCATCTCCTACGAGTATTTGCTGGGGCAGAAATAAATGCTTTCCCTCACCATAATGAATTCTCTCTTCCTGTTCACCATCCCACTCTTTAATCAGTAATTTACCCTGTCGAATAAGAACATATTTATTCGTTTTTTCTATGTATTTCCATCTTAGTCGTTCCCATAACTCCAGAGATAGGCATATCACAATAAGCCAGAATAGGATAAAGAGGCTATACCCTAAAATGGAAATTACTTTTCTCTTTTTATTTTTCGACCGCATTGTTGTTATCTTCTATTTGTAATTTTTGTAGATATTTCAACAAAAAAGATGTAGATACTTCCGCTTTTTTCTGTATGCCCTTTAGTTTCTGATGACACAAATCATTGAAACAGGATGGGGGCATTTGTTGGAACATCTCATACATTGGAATATACAAATCAGCCTTGTCTGAGAATTGTTCATTTATTAGTTGATTATATACATGTAGAACATAATAATACATCCGATAGTTAATAAAGTCTCCTCCCCACCATTTTCGGGTAACATACTGGAAATAGTTTTTTTCAACACGGCTCATCAAGGAATAATTAGGAGCAGGCATGCTCATGATTGCAAAACCAATTTTTTTATTCTCCAAATAATTGTGGATTTTCTCTATATAACTTAGTATGTCTTTTTGAAGGTCTTCTTGTATCTTATCTTTGTCAGGTAAAAAATATAACGGGAAACAGTTACGAAATAGCGTAAAATGAATTGCAAATTTTTTAATTTGTGGAAGGTTTTTTATCCAGTAGGGGAGAAGAATATGCGTTATATCATTGGCACCTTCACAATATATAACGAGGTCGGGTTGTATAAAAACAAAATCGGGCAAACGAAGCCATAACTTATTAGCAGAGATTCCTGGGATTCCTGCGTTGATTACCTCAATTTTATAAGGACCTTTGTATTCTTCAATTAACAATTTTTCCAAAAAATTTGGATAGGTTTCCTTTTCCGTAGGACCTTCTTCTGTGGTAGAACCTCCGATACAGAGGATACGGAAAACTCCCTGAGGTTTCGGAACAACTATATCTTCATCCCGGAATCCAAAATTGTTCGTATGAAATTCATAAGAAGGGAGTTGGGCATGTTTTTTGTATTCAAAGTAAGGAATTTCCCAAATGTCGGACTCACTTTTTGTTTCATTTGTATCTATGGTTTCAGTTTTATACCAACATATAAGGAATTCCTTATCAGTTTCATCCTTTAATGGACAAAAGAACAAATCACTTATGGTCATTTCCCCTTTTGTGAAAGAAGGATAGTATTTTACTATGTTCTTCTCTTTGTCTAAAATTGAAACTATTATGTCCCCATTGAAAAAATTTTGGGTACTGGGAGAAGGTAAATATATAATAGGGTGCTGTCCCTCATCTTCCTGAACAAGAATTGCAATTTGATAAAAAGAGGAAAACAATAGTCTGTCTTGCTCATCTAATTGGAGAAAAAATCTTGCCCTGTTGGTAAGCCAATCTATGATGGAAGGTGGAGGATAGATAATTGTTTGGGCTCTAGCTTCATGGATAGATTCACTGTGAGTCCATGGAGGCTGATTGTTTAGCGAAAGGATAAGTGGATTTGTTTTGCAAACGATGTATTCATATATGCGGAGGGTGCTTTCCCCTACTAAAAGTACCACAAGGAGCCAAATACAAAGCAAAAACAGTCTATAGAGGTTTCTTGGATTTATGAGATTCATCGGGATGTAGAATGTGTTGTTGGTACATTATTCTTCAGTCGTTCTAATTCGGTCACAGGACGCAGGTCTGTGGGGTCAAGTTCTATGGCTTTTTGGAAATATTGAATGGCTTTCTCATGATTTCCTGACCCTAAATAAGCACGTCCCATGCAGGTATGAGCAAAGGAGTCATTGGGTAGCAATTGAAATGCTTTTTCCAGTGCAGAAATAGCGGACTCATAGCGTCCTCTATTAATTTGAATATCCGCAATATTAATCCAGTTCCAGGGGTAATGCTCTGGTTTTAACTGAACCGCCTTTGTAAATGCGTCAATTGCAAGGTCCCATTCCTCCAGTTCCTTGTAAGACATACCCATATAAGAATATGCCTGAGCATAACCCGCATCCAGTTCAATAACCTGTTTACAAGTATCCACAGCAGACCAGTAATCCTTGACCCGCCAGAATTCTAACGCCAAAGCACAGAGGTCTTCTAACAGAGATATTGTATTTATCCGAGATGGTTCTAATAACTCCTGAGTCGAGTATATTTGGTGGTATACGACCACCCGTTGTATTCCTGGAAATTCAACCGATTGATAAATCATACCCTTTTCTTTTAAGTACTTCTCAAAATGATTCAGAGGTGCAGATTCAAAATAATCCCCCTGAACCACAATCCAGAGTTTTGCATTAGGCCTCCGTTCAGGAAGTAATCTTCTCAAAAGAAAATGTGCAATCTCGGCTGTATTCTCAAAATTGGACCCATAACATACAATGTTGGGTACCGGACCCAAATTGTAAAGAAATACACGCTTCCACAACTCATTATTTACTAAGAGAATATCCTCTGTTTTTGAATTCTGTTTAATGAACACACCCGCGTTTTTCCAGTCTGTGTGTTGAGGTTTTCCGATTATTAAACTACTCTGATATAGATATAGGAGAAGAAAAGCGAAAAATAGAAGGCGTTTTACCCCTTTCCACTCCATATTGCTGAGGGTGTAACCGATAATTAGATATAAAGCAATAGAACTATGCAGGGTATATCTTGGCATGATACAAGGACGCCATAAGTGCGAAACTAAATATAGAAATATCGGAGGGAATAGCCACCAGATAGAATAAAGCAAAATAAGGGAATTATTTGTGTTTTTGCATCCGTTTTCTGACGGGGCCTCATCTTTTACCTTATTTTTAAGATATATCCGGATGGCCCAGATGAAACAAATGATATACAAAACAACCATTACCCCTCCGATAAAGTACTGTTGGGATACAATAGAACGGGCCGTCTCCTTATCAAAAAAGTTCATCCAGAAATCGGGTTCCGCTCGGAGTTGATAGGTCCAACCGATACAGTCATCTGCAAAAAGGTCACCTGTAAATTCACGGAGAGTAGGTATTTTCATCCAAGAGGAAGTGAGGTCCGGCGACCAGAAATTAATTGTTAGAATATATAAAACAGAAGGTAATGAAATTAAAAAAAGAGGAATAGCCCATTTGAGTAAAAAAATAAAATTATCGCGAGGGGATTTTATGTTAACTTGTTTCTGGGTATCTTTACGATAGTAATTTTCTATCAGAAACCATAATCGGTCTATTAGCAGGTATAACCCTTGCACCATGACAATGAGAGTTGCGAATGGGTGTGTCCAGAGAAGCAAAAAGGTAACAGCGAGATAGTAAGTAAAATTTTTCCGTTTCTGTTCCCGATACCAAAGGATAAAAAGAAGCATAGAAAGGATAGACAAAAGGGTAAACAGGCTATACATTCGAATCTCTTGTGAAAATTGCCGGTGGATGGGAGACAAAGCGACGAGAAGGCCTGCAATAAGCCCGACGGAAGCATTAAAACTAACATTACCTAAAATATATACGCAGTAAATTACAGTTATTCCTATGAAAACAGAGAGCAAACGAAGAGAATAATACGATTCATCAATATAAGTATGCCAGAGGTATTCAATAGAGTAATATAACGGCATTGTTGCAGGGTCCAACGAGCGATTTTTAATTAAGAAATGGAGAATATTTTTAGATGGTTCATAATGGACACCCTGGGCCCAACGCGTAAAGTCAGGTGAAGATTCATACTCAGACAAAGGTTTTAGGTGAACAACACTACTGAACTCATCCCACCAAATTGATTCATAACTCATACCAACTGAACGATATAAATAACCTACAAGTAGAATTAAAAATAAATATAAAAATGTCTTCGAATTCATATCCAAATCGTATTTCTCTTTTTATTTTGACTACATCTTTTCATATCTCAAATTATTTATAATAACATATCATGAAGAGAATTGATATCTAATGAAAACAAGGATAAATTACAGAATTAATGGAGTATGGAAATGAGGTCATTTATAAAAAATATTATTTTACTAATGGCTTCAATATTTTTTGTTCTTGTACTAACAATAATATTGGACCGTATTTTAGGTAATGTATTACCCAAACCCTTTCCGGAAGGGACCCATGACCTTATTTTCCCTCCATTATCCCGGCAGGAATTTGCCTCTGTTGATTTTAAGTATGTTGTAGAGACAAATTCATTAGGTATTCGAGAACGGGAAGTACAGAGACCGAAAAATGCAAAGAGTTATCGTATAATAGCAGTGGGAGATTCATATACTTATGGATGGGGAGTGAATATTGAGGAGACCTGGCTTCGAAGGTTAGAACAAAAATTGTCTTTGGGCAGTAAGCACATTGAGACTGTCAACTTAGGGAAACCAGGGGCAGGACCTCCGTTTTATGTGGAAATTACACGCACGATTGTGCCGTTACTGGAACCCGATTGGATTTTAGTCGGCATTTTGCAGGGGAATGACATTGCGTCATCGGGTTCGGAAGGACTGGAACAGGTTCGTACGGGGTTAATACACGGTACAAGATATTTGTTCCCTAATTTCGTGCGCACGGTAGAAATGATGAGACTGGCCTATTCCCTCGAAAAACGAACGCAAGAACGCCCACCAGAAAAAACGACTGCGGAAGATAATGCCCGGTGGTCTGCAAATACCGCAAAAGAATTTTATGAAAAAATGTCTGCGGATGAGAAACAGAAATTTCACAACTTTGATGAAGAGGTAAAACAGGCTTTTTTTAACGGTCTTCTTAACCCTTATATGATAGACCTTGCATTGAAAAATAAGCACATCTATACACTAACGCTGAATCCGGAAGACCCATGGATACAGCAATGTATTGTGAATATGACAAAAGCATTACAGATAATAAAGTCTGTGGCCAGTCAATTCAATGCTCGCGTAGCGGTAGTCAGTATCCCCGATGGACCGTATGTAAATGAAGTCGCATGGAACAATATTCAACGGGTCGGTTTTGATGTCGTGCCTGAAATGTTAACTTCCGATGCACCTGATAGGGTAATTCAAATTGCTTGTGAAAAAGCCGGTGTGCCTTGTTTTACTGTTTCAGAAGCATTCCGGCAACGGAAACAAGACCCTCATCTATTTTTTAAACTTGATGGACATCTGACTGCGGAAGGACACAAATTATTGGCAGAAACTTTGGCTCCTAAATTACAACAATGGCTGATAGAAAAATGAATGAATACACAAAAAAGGAAACCATAAGCAAGAAAAAGTTTCTCATCTTCACTTTTTTACCCCTTATCATTCTGCTTGCCAGTTTTGAATTAATCGCCCGAATTGTAGAAATTTGGTTTCCGCCCATGGTTATGGACATCGGTTTAGGTTTTACCGAAGATTCCCGTTTATTTATTCCCGACCCTCAGGACAGCCGATATTTAATAACCCATCCGAATAAAACCATTGCCTTTCAGAACCAGCGGTTTTTGAGAAACAAACCTGATGGAACATTACGAATATTTTTCTTAGGCGGTTCGTCTGTGAATTATGTTCATTATGAACAGCCGGGGTTAGCCGAACGATTAGAGGAAAAGTTAAGCCCTAATTACAAAGAGGTAGAAATTATCAATTGTGGTGGACTTTCCTACGGAACGCATCGGCTTGTATTGATTGCACGCGAGATTATGAACTATGAGCCGGATCTTGTAATGATATATTCGGGACACAACGAATTTGAAGAGATAGAGCAACTCCATTTAGCGCGGGTCCAAACAACAAAATTACAGCGGATTTTATACTCATCCGCTGCGATGAGATTTGTGCGGGACCGTATAGCGGGCTATCGAATATCAAAACTTGAATCAGAACATAACCGAAGGATGCTGGCACAATCATTACCCGATGCAGGTAAAGGCTGGAACCATGTTTTTACTCCTGAGGAAATTGCAGAGAGGATGGAAAAATACAAACAGAACTTAGATGAAATTATCCGTCTATGCAAAGGAAAAAACATAAAGATTATAATTGCTACCGTTCCATCAAACTATATCAAGCCCAATTTAATAGGCAAGAGTGCGGAAGAATATGAAAAGGTTCTTCAACTCATCAAGGATGGAAAGTATAACGAAGCGTATGAATTAGGAAGAAAAATACTCCGGGAAACCTCACCTCGACATCAATCCTCAGACCTTGAAAATAATATTGTAAGAGAACTCGCCACGCAACACAATATCCCCTTAGCAGATGTATTACGGGCTGTTGAACAGGCTGAACCCCATCATATTCCGGGTGAGACTTTGTTTAACGACCACTGCCACTTAAATCCGGCGGGAAACAAAATTATGATACATACCTTTGAAGAAAAAATCTTGAAAACATTTGGTCTTTAAATTATGTATTTAAAAAGATATAAATATATACGGATTGTTTTAGATGTATTGAGTATTTATGTCTTTTTACTAAAATTGTGAGGGTTTTATAACTGTTTCTGGATGGACACGGACACGATAGAAATGAGCAAGAGCATTAATATATAAAGCCATTGTTTCGATAGAAATACCGGTAGAGCCTATATCCGAATTTGGCGAAGGGGATATGTCAAGATAAGGAACATCAGAATTTTGGGAAGTAGCCCGAATTCCGAAGGGAATAACACCAACTAATTTCTCTGGATTTACTCCATGTTTTACAAAAGGATGTGCATATCCCGATAAGTTTTTTGTCCCTAATCCTTCAATAAAGCAGATTCCATAAGGATTAACACCCAATATCCAATTGATATGGTCAAAAAACAAGTTTTTGGTCATATCTTCGGGTATGAAGCGAAAAGCTTTCCCAGCCAATTGAGCAATTTGTAGAAGGTGAATATTGTTCCCTTTTAGACCCGCACCTTTGTTTATTGTTACCCCGAAGAAATCAACTTCGGGTGTCCATTTTATTGGACATATTCTGAATGGATTCTGATTGGCTTGTTCTGCGTAGCTCTGGAGTGTATTTTTTAAGACCTGAACCAAATCATAAGTTTTATTTTCGTATGTAAATGCATCATATCTTGGTATGACTTCTGATACACACAGTAAATTTTCGGGAACCACTAATTTGGCAGAGGATATATAATTTCCAGTTCCTTTTATCTCTTCAAGATAGACAAGTGCAGAAAAGAGTCCGGGGGGCTTTTTCCCCTGAGATAACATAGATTGGGTTAATATTTCAGTCTTACCGCTATAAGGATTCTCTGGATTTGTTTTTGAGAGTAGATAAGTAAGATTCCCAAGAGCAGAGATAAGGGTGTCTTCATCATCAATGAATTCTTGAATGGGCCTCTCATCCCCTGTTGCAGGCTGATTATCGGTTTCTTCCTCGGGTTTCTTTGTATCCGTTCCTGTTCTGGAAACAATATTTCCAACTAATTTTCCATCGTCCTTAACACGGTTAACAATATATTGAGCACCCCATTCTATCTCCTCCTTCATTTTCGTATTCAAATCATTATTTTTTAGCAATCGCCATGTACAGATGTTGCAACTTTCTGCAAGAAGATTTAAGCAAAGGGAAGATTTCGTTTTACTATAGGTTTCCCCGTCATGCCATCCCCCTGTTAATGAGTTCCCTTCAAAAGCATCATCTGTATGGCAGGGTTCATGGATACCTTCTATCTTTGTACCACAGCGATGTAGTCGGATTCCTTCTAATACAATTGGGATGGTCTTTTCCCAGAGGAGGTCTTTACCGATAAAAAAAGGAGCACTGTAATACTTTTTTCCTTCAATTATAACTACAATTCGATAGGTACCTTCTTCGTTATAATCTGAAAAATTAACACGATAAAACCATTTTCCCCAGTCAGATTTATGGGCTCCGACAATCCGACCGGGTTCGCCCGGATATAACTTTTTAATTTCTCGGTCTGACTCGCCTAAAAGATAAGATTCTATTTTCTCCGGTTTAAAATTTGTAGCCAAAATACAAGCTTTTGGATAGAGAAGGTCGTATCCAACTTGATTTACAAAAATATCAACCCTTTTTTGTTGTTCAATTACACCTGTAAAATTTCCCTCATCCCACCACACGGTTCCATTAGAACTAAAATTGGTAGTCAATAGGAATCTTATAGCAACCGCACCGGGTGGAACAGATGTCTCCGATAACATATATCGTTTCCATTCGGCCTCTTTATTCTCTATTAACCGTAACTCTTTTTGGTCTATCGTTTCATCGCCTTTTAGCCATTTAACAAATACCTTTGATGGGAAGTCCCCACGATAAAAGATACTTCCTGTGATGGATACCATTCCGGAGGGAATAGGTATATCCTTAGTGCTTACATTTACAATTCCTGCTCCATCTACCCGAAGCGCACTTTTTCCGGAAAGATAGGTCTCTTTATCAAGAGAAATTCTGTTTTCTGTATTATCCGAAGAACATTCCCAAATTTTTGACAGGAAAACAGACGAGTCCGCATCCTCAATAGGTTCGAAACCTCCATTATAAATAAGAGAGATCGTTTCCCAGATATAATCGTCTTCGCCTATCGGTGTTGATGACTGTGCTTCCTCACAAAAAGCAAGACCATTGTTCAAAAAGAGAAATAAAGATATTATACGAAGAATATTTTCTTTTAAGGGAAGTGCTTTCATACCAAAACCCTATCTTGAAAGTACATGGATCAAGTTATTTTAAACAGAGGTTCATTTTTTATTTCATCAATAAGTTCATTAACACAATTTTCCTGTTCTTCAGTACCTGTGATGGCAAACCATAAGGAGCCTTCTGCTCCATTAACACCACCTCCACCTATTAATTCCGCATCGGCTCCCGTAAGTAATTTTATCGCTTCTATCTCTGTAAAAACTTCGCCAGGAACAGGGAAAAATCGTAGACCGTTACCCTGAGCAAAATTTATTTTTAACGCAATTGCATCCATATCCCCATAAATCCTCTTTTCCAGGCCGACCGGGATAATAAGTTTAACTCGACGCCCTATTACAGCAGGTATTGTTGCTCCAATGGTCCCTCCTTGCGGATGGGCTACAAAAATACCTGCACGCCGGTTTTTTACATCCAGAGCATTTGCTCCTTTGAGCACTACATCCATTTGGTTTAACTGGGATATTACATCAAAAAGGTTTTTTCCCCGTAGCCACTGTCCTTTGTGTAAAACAACATCTCCTGGAAACTCCGATTCATCCGGTAACCTTCCCATTTCTGTTAAGGAACACCACGGCGGTAGCGTTACACCCCGAAAAAACCGATTTTTAGGGAAAGGTTCTTCATATCCCAAATATTTTAACATTTCCTCCGCTATATATCCGTTAGTTGTTCCTGCCACAATGACTACTGTATGAGCATGTATTGCTTTTTGTATATCGGGATGTCGAGCAATCCCTTTTGCGATAAGCCGTTTACATGCGGAAATCGTCAGCGTTACTTGCAACATGTAACCATATCCTTATATAAATTAATCATCCTGATAAATTTTAACACTAATCAGAGAAGAGAGAAAAAATTGGGTCATGTTTTATTGATTACAAGATCTGAATTATAATAAAAGAGTTTTAATATAAATATAAGAATTATAAACAGACAAAAAACGAAATTTATTTATTATAGTAATACACTTTAACACAGAAAGGATGTAGTTATGTCAGGTTTGCGTATTACAGTCTGGAACGAAGGTGTTCACGAGAAGATTAGCGAAAAGGTTCAGAAGGTATATCCCCATTCGATAGGGAAACAGATCGCCCAATATTTAGAGAGACAACCGGGGATTGCGAGTGTCCGTGTCGTTCAACTGGAAGATCCGGAACAAGGTTTATCTGATGAAATTTTAGATACCACAGATGTAATGACATGGTGGGGACACCTCGCTCATGACAAAGTAACCGAAGAAAATGCGGAAAAGGTGCAGAATCGTGTGTTAAATGGGATGGGACTGGTTGTATTGCATTCAGGACATATGTCAAAACCATTCCGTCGGCTTATGGGCACAGGTTGCATGTTGAAATGGCGCGAATGGAAAGGGGAGGGAGAGAGGGAGCGTATCTGGGTCGTTGACCCTGCACATCCTATAGTGAATGGAATTCCAGAATATATAGAGTTAGAACGCTCTGAAATGTACGGCGAACATTTCGACATACCACAACCGGACCAATTAGTCTTTATAAGTTGGTATCAAGGGGGAGAAGTATTCCGCAGTGGTTGTTGCTGGCATAGAGGATTAGGAAAAGTCTTTTATTTCAGTCCGGGACATGAAACTTTGCCAATTTACTATAACGACAATATTTTGAAGGTTATTTATAATGGTGTAATATGGAGTGCTCCGACGAAACCCATAAACGGCGTGTTTCGCGGGAATTTTGACCCACCCCTTGAGAATATAGGATGAAAGACATGAAAAATATTTCGGCAAACATCCTTGTATTTTTTTACTGTAATGCGTTAATCCTTTCCGCTTGTTTCGCTCAGGAAACTCAATTAAAAGCAGGCGGACCTGTTCCGTTGTGGAAAAAGGCAGAAATTTTTCAGCAGGATATGGAAGAACGGTTTTTGCTCGATGGACAGGCACTATGCAAATTAGTCCTCCCACAAAAAAATAGACCCCTTTCCTACAACATGCCCGATAATGCCTATATGACCGGAATTTATGTCGGGACTCTCTCAATGAAATATCAGGTAACGAAGGATGAAAAAGATAAAGAAAGACTGCTTCAGTCCATCAAAGCATTGAATCACCTTTGTCGTGCAAGTGGCGTGGATGGATTGCTTGCTCGTGCTGTAATCCCTGTGGATACCACATGGAAAGATGATGGAATATGGCGACCTACTCCAGATGGCAAATATCTATGGAGAGGTGATGTAAGCAGTGACCAGGTAGATGGAGTCATGTTCGGCTTCTCATGGGCGTATGAGACTATCCAGGATGAAAATGTGCGAAAAGAAATCGCTAAGGATGTTACAGGAATTGTTGAACATATCTTGCGAAATGATTTAAAAATCATTGATGCGGACGGCAAACCGACTACATGGGGAAAATATTTTCCGGCCTATACCCTGATAGAACCTTTAAATGCTTTGTTGTGGTTACAGGCATTGAAAATTGCAAATCAGGTTTCCGGTGATGATAAATATGCCGAAATATACAAGAAATATGCTATCGAATTAAAATATGCGGAACGGGCTATTCAAGCACGGAGAAATCTCGACCCCATGCGAAAAGGCTTTGTGAATCATTCGGACGATGTCCTTTTCTTTCTGGGAATAGAACCCCTATTACGGTTAGAGCAAGACCCACAGATACGAGAATATTATAGGAAGTCCTTAAAACACGCATGGGAAGGTTCTCCTCCTTTCCCCGGATTAAAGCCCGAAGCCAATCCTTTATATTCCTTCCTGTCGGCAAAGTATCTGGGGGACCATTCCGAAGTAGAAAATGCAATCAAAACGCTTATTTGGTTTCCTTTTTCTATAAAATGGAATAAAGATACTATTAAAAAATATGAACAGCAACATGGTATTCAATTGACCTGGGATGTGCAAAGCCCGGAACCTGAAAAAAATAAACCCATACCTATTGATAGACGAGAAAATACATGGTCAACATGGGTTCAGGACCCTTACCTTTCGCCGGGTGACCCTATGCAAGATTCGCCTGTTGAATACAATGGACATGATTATTTATTAGGATATTGGCTTGGTGTATATTATGGGTTTATTGACAGAGAAAAATAAATTTTCACATCGGGATGTTTCTAATTAATGGGAACAATCGTTTATCTCATATTGAGTTGTTTATACTAAATTGCATTAGGATAGTTTAATGTTAATTTCTTGTATTATCGCTTTGTTGCTTTATTCCGGAGATTTGCCAGATAATCAAGATTCATTTCAGCAGTTGCAGGGTAAGCATGCTACCATCCATTTTTTAGAAACAGAAAAAACAGAAGCAGAACGAGCACAAAGCATCATCGAATCTGCATGGACCGAATTTTCACAGTACTTTCCCATTGAAAATGAAAGTCCTGTGCAGGTATGGCTTGTCCGTACTACGGAAGATTTCTCTAAGATGTCATCAGGGCGTTCCTCTTTCCTTTATGGCGGAATTGCAAGACCCGGCTCGGGAATAATTGTTGTAAAGGCTCCTCGATTACGAAAATGGGGTGAAGATTTTGCGGGGACATTACGGCATGAATTGGTTCATGTATTTTTACATCGGGCCGGACTGGATGAACGAATTCCGTTATGGTTTAATGAAGGGCTTGCAATGTTCCTTGCAAATGAATATTATTGGAGTACAGGACTTCGTATGTCTCATATTGTTATAACGAATCGATTGATTGATTATCGAAATTTAGACCGGGACCTGATGTTAACTACATCACCTGATACCACGAGCAGTGCTTATGTGCAGTCTCTCTCTATGGTGCAATATCTCTATAAAAAATTAGGAGACAAGAAATTCTGGGAGATGGTTAGAGAGTGTAAAGACAAGCGTTTTGTTCAATCTTTAAAGGAAATAGGCGGATTGAGCCTGGACGAATTCTGGTATGGATATAGAAGGTCTTTATGGATAATTACTCTGATGGGAGCCCTGGCGACCGGTTCCATTTTTATGCCAATAGCAATTCTTGCTATCTTTGTTTTTCTATGGATATGGCGAAAGAATCAGCAAAAAATGAAAAAATGGGAAGAAGAGGAAGCGGAAGATGAACTATTGGGAATACGGACTATTCCCTGGGAACATCTTACACAAGAGCCCTACGACTGGGAATTAAAAGACGACGAATAAGTCTGACTTGTCCGACTCGTCTGACCCGTCTAACCTGTCTGAAAGCTCCCTTCTCCTTCTCAAAGTTGCAGGGGTTCCATTTCATTAAGGGCTGTGCGGATAGCATGAATATCTTTCTCATCAAGCACTACAGAACCCGCCTTAGCATTCTCTTCTACCTGAAACTCATCCCGTGCTCCTACCAGCGCAGTTGTAATTCCCGGCTGATGAAATGTCCATGCAATAAAAAGTTGTCCGAGTGTAATACCATAATTCTCTGCTATAGGTTTTACCCTATTTAGCATATTCAAAACTCGACGCCGATTTACAGGAGAGAACATAGCCTTATCCCGACGCAGGTCTCCATGAGGAAACTCTCTGTCTAATGTTACTTTTCCCGTAAGTAATCCCTGGGCAATAGGGCTATAAGCCAGAACAGAGATGTTATTTTCACGACAGAAGGGAAGTATTTCTGTTTCAATTTCGCGTTCCAGAGCATTATACTTTGGCTGGTTGCTTTGAATCGTTCCTTTTTTAAGACAAGTTTTCATCATCTCTACTGTAAAATTACTGACCCCGATATGGCGTATCTTCCCCTCTTTCTGTAAGGAGAGTAAAGCATCCATAGTATCCTCCAACGGTATCGTTTTATCAGGCCAATGGCACTGATACAGGTCAATTACATCTACCTTCAAACGACGAAGACTGTTTTCGCATTCTTTTCGAATTGACGATGGACGCAGATTTTTATACACTTTCAGAGGATTCCCATTACGGTCTACAGTGTCGAAAAAAAACTCTCCCTCTTCCGTATCCCACCGCAATCCACATTTTGTCGCAACAATTACCTTATCCCTTCTCCCTCGAATGGCTTCCCCTACAATGCTTTCGCTATGCCCAAAACCATAAACAGGAGCCGTATCTATACAGCTTACGCCCAAATCTATTCCTTGCTGGATAGCACGCTTTGCTTCTTCGTCATCCGTGCCACCCCACAACCATCCGCCGATTGCCCACGCCCCAAAGGATACAACAGGTAGTTTAATATCCGTAGTTCCAAGAGTTCTGTATTGCATAAGTATATTCCTTCCATAGGTTCATTTTTATTATTTTAACGAATTCGATAAAAGATTATAAAACGATTTTGTAAAAGAAGAGATAAAATAAGTATGCTATTATGAAACTCTTTTACCGATGGATATGTCATAAAGGAGGACATAAAAGTGCGAGAAGTTCTTATGAGTTTGCCCTTGCTTTTCGTAGTTATAACCGCATTTTACCTGGCTTTACGAGCCATTGGTCGAGTTTGGATTAACTATCGCGTCCGAATAGCACTTCTGGAACGACTTGAAAATTCCCCGGAACTTTTAGATGAAGTTCCTCAAATACGGGAATTGTTCGAAGACGAGAACAAAGAGATTACAGAAAGATACCCTATCGATTTTGTTTTTACAGGGGTATTCCTAGTAGTTTTAGGCCTGATTTGTGTAATCTTTGACTTTCTATTAGGAACAGGTCAAGTCGCAGTCGGTGCCTATTGGGGAGGAGTTATTTGCTCGGGCTTGGGCTTCATAATTACTTTATTGGGTTTATTCCTTCGTTTCCTTTCCTCCCCTCTAAATATATAAAATTCATTTTAAATAAAACCCTGCAATTGTGTATATTAGATTAAGGACAATATTTAGAAAGAGGGGAAATGAAACCCTTTTCTTATTTTGTGTAGAATTCTTTCTATGTTGTGATGAAAAACAGGTATTTTTTTGGAAAGGAGGTTTTATGTGTGAAATGAGATATTGGATATTCCTTACGCCAATGTTATGTTTCGGATGTGCTACTGGTTTTGTGCCGGGAGCCCCTGAGGGGAGTATTGATGTTATAGCCCATAGAGGGGCTAGTGCTTACGCTCCTGAAAATACTATGGTCTCATTTAGAAAAGCAATGGAATTAAAAGCGGACTGGTTTGAGTTAGATGTTCATCTGACTGCGGATAATAAATTGGCAATCATCCATGATGACGAATTAAAGAGAGTAACCGGAGCAGAAGGCAAGGTAACCCAAAAGAAATGGGATGAAATTAAAAATTTAGATGCCGGTTCTTGGTTCTCTTCTGAATATAAAGGGGAAAGGATACCTCTTTTAGAAGATACTTTAAAACTGGCTAAAAATAAAATTGGTGTGTATATTGAACTAAAAAGTAGTGATAATGACCACCCTATTATTCCGCTTATTATTATGAATATTGCAGGCAAAGATAAAATGACGCCTGAGTTAAAGAAAAAACTGGATGATGTGATCTATGGAAGCAAATCACGGAATATTACATTAGCCCAAGAAACGATCAACGCAGTTCGTAAAATGAAAATAGAGAAACAAGTCGTAATACAGACATTTTCACCCGTGATTTGTTATGTCCTGATTAACGAAGCCCCTGACCTACGGACAGAGTTCCTCGGTGAAGAGTCAGAAGAACACCCCGAATGGTGGAATTACTATGTTCTATTTGGTAAATTGTTGAATGTTGCGGGAATGAATGTGAATAGAAAACACCTCACAAAAGAACGGATTGACCAATTCCACGCAGACGGGAAAACGGTAGCGGTATGGACCGTAGATGATGAAGAAGAGATGAAAAAGTTCGCCAATTGGGGTGTGGATAGTATTATTACCAATAAACCCGATGTGGCCCTTAACATCCTGCGAGAAATAGGTAAAAGAAAGTGATATTTATTTAGAGTGACTATAATTCGTTTCTCATTCGTTGGTAATTAAATAAAAACAAACCATACCAATACTTTAATTTAAAAATTTAAAAAAACAAGACCATAAGGAGACTTTGTGTGGCTATCGAATTAAAACCTCTGGGTTCAGAATATCGGGTCTGGCGTTGGAAAATTCTTACCTCTACCTACATCGGATACATCGGCTATTACATGACCCGAAAAATTTTTACAATATGTAAAACTACGATTGCAACCGATTTGGGTTGGGATTTGGGAGATACCGCTTATATTTGGGCTTCTTTCCTGATTGCGTATATGCTCGGGCAATTTCTGAATAGTTTCATTGGCAGGAAGTGGGGGCCCCGAGTAATTCTGCTCGTTGGATTAGGCATTTCTATTGTATGCAATACCATTTTTGGTTTTTCCAATTCGTTTGCAAACTTTATTTTATTCATGTTCATAAATGGACTGGCTCAAGCAACGGGCTGGCCTGGATGTATCGGAGGTGTTTCGCGGTGGCTCCGCAGTCATGAACGCGGAACCATTATGGGTATATGGACGACCAACCACATCGTCGGAAATATAGTATATAAATCTATCGGCGGTTATTTTTTAGCATCATTGGGGTGGCGATGGTCCTTTTTCGGTATGACGGTTTTAACCCTATTTGTATGGGCTTTGATTCTGTTATGGCAAAGAGACCGTCCGGAAGATGTCGGATTAGCACCCATTATAGATAAAGAAGAGGACTATGGACAGGCAATTAAAGCATCGCAGGAAGACCATATACCTTTATCAGAATATCTCCGTGTTGCTTTCAATCCATTAATATTTATTATGGGAATAGCATACTTCTCTGTAAAATTCTTACGATATGCTCTCGACTCATGGCTTCCTTCTTTCCTGAATATTCAAGGACTACCTGTGGACCAAGCAAGTTATTATTCTATGATTTTTGATATTACAGGAGTTGTAGGCACCATTTTCGCCGGCTATATCCTTGACCGGTGGTTCCGGGGGAACTGGGCGGGTGTTTGTTTCATGTGTGCGGTGGGAACAGTGATAGGTTATATAGCAGTGATGTATGCAGGTGCGAATCCGATTCTAATCGCTTTCTGTTTTGGAATTGTGGGTTTTATGCTTTACGGTCCGGATAGTTTGCTAACGGGTGCAGCCGCGGTCGCCGTTGCGGGTGAAGCCAATGCGGTCGCTATTACGGGAATTGTCAATGGTATTGGGAGTGTTGGTCCTGTTGTCCAGGAACTTGTGATTGGTAAGTTCATGAAAACGACCGATTTGCAAGCAGGAATTGATAGAACAAATCTATTGGGACTCATTATGAGCGTAGCGTTAGCAATATCCACAGCCTTTTTAACATGGTATTTATATCGTGTTCACTTAAAAAACAATAAACCGTCAGAAAAAACAAAAATATAACAGTCAAGATTCGTATATAAGTCCTATTCCTAACATGTTTGCATCCATTCTTGTTTATGCCCCCAATTGGATAGGTGATGCAGTAATGGCAACACCTGTCTTTCGTTCCATAAAAAGAAAATATCCGCAGACTACACTGGATGTAATAGCCAGAAAACCAATTTACGAACTTCTCCAGGGATTAAAATACATAGATGAATTTATTCCACTACCTGATAAGCCCCTTCAACAGGGGATATGCGCATTAAAACTAAGACCAAAACATTACTCTGCCTCTATTATACTTCCTCATTCTTTTCGCTCCGCATTGTTATCCTTTCTTTCAGGAGCAGAGATTCGTATAGGTTATGATTGCAATTCCCGCAAGATGTTCTTAACCCACGCCGTGCCATTCCCAAAAGATGAAAATGGGAATCGGAAAATACAATACATGACTTACGAGTATTTAAAGCTATGTGAACTAATAAATGTATCGTCTGATAATTTAGGTTTGGAATTGGCAAGCTCTGAAGAGGAAGACGGGAGATGGAAACAGCAATTGCGGGAGCAAGAGATAACAGGTCCTCTTTTGGGTATTTCTCCGGGGGCCTCGTTTGGTCCGAGCAAACGCTGGGATACAGACCGATTTGCCCAAGTTGCAACGGAATTGCATCAAAAATTTGGAGCGGTTCCTATTCTAATTACAGGTCCAGATGAGCAGGATATACGAGAACAATTCATGAAACAATGCTCAACGAAGGTTATTGACCCCTTCGTCCATTCGCATAGTCTATCCCGATTAAAGACGGTAATAAAAAATCTGGACCTTTTAATCTGTAATGATAGTGGACCTCGCCATATCGCAGTTGCATTTGGTATTCCTGTAATTTGTGTTATGGGACCCACAAAACCTGAATACACAGAAAGCCCATGGGAGCGAGGAGCCATTATTCGTGTTCCTGTGGAATGTGGCCCATGTCAGTTGCCTGAATGCCCTACAGACCATCGTTGTATGAAATTAATCACCTCACAAATGATTTTGGAACAAACCGAAAAATATCTCCGGAGTGATGAATAGATATATCGATGTCTATTCAAAAAAAATAAAAACTTGCTCTTTTGTGTTGTTTATGGTAAATTAATTTAACAGAAATATTTTTGATGAAAAGGGTTCGATGTGCAAGAACGAAGAAAATTCATACGCAGACAGGCAGACAGAGATTTATTGCAACGCTACCAGACCTTAATTGATAGGGTTCATCAATTAGAAAGTATGGCTGATGCAGAGGAAAGGCGGGAACTTCGCCACAAACGGCGGAGGAACATACGCCATTTATGCCATGTGCGAATTGGTTTGCCGATTGGCTTCCGTTCCGATAGAGATGATATGTGGACGGTGGAACAATTACCCATTAAGGGACGATTGCTTGATTTGAGTGCAGAAGGTTGTGCGGTGTTTACTCATCAAAATTTTGATATAGGGCAAAATATAAACCTAAATATTGAGGTCAGCGGAGGGAGGCATATAAAAGCGACCGGCTTAGTCCGCTGGACAAAACAACTTCCCGATAAGGGGGGGTATGCTTCCGGTGTCCAGTTTCAGAAAATATCAGCAAACGATATAAATGTTTTAAATCACTTTTTGGATGAATTAGATAGAACAATAGGTTTATAGGGATTAATATTATGCGGACAGTGTATGTTGTTACAATGTGGTCCGGTGGAAGACCTGCTAAAAAATGGAAATCTTTTGAATATCCAAATCTATTACCTCAAGGTACGGGTGTAGAGTTTGTTTGTTGTGAAACAAAACTCAAAGTTCAGGTCATTGGTAGTGTGTCGATTGAGGAATATGAATCCGGTAAAGAAGACCTTGAGATGGGTCTTTACCGTGAACTTAACAACGAAAAATCAAGCGGTAAAGAGTCTCATCCCCCTACCAATATTGAACGCATTTTCTAATAAACTGCAAGGAAAAACATATTTTTCAACCATAAATAAACAAAGGAGTTTAGTCCTATGAGGTATTTTGTCTTCCCCTTATTTCTTCTTCTGACTCATTCCCTTTTCGCACAAATTCCGAACTGGCATGAGGACAGTTTCTTTGGTATCCATTTTGACCTACATCCAAATGCTAACGACACAGAATTGGGGAAAGAGGTTGATGCAGAACAAATACGCCAATTCCTACTCAAAGTGAAGCCTGATTTTGTACAGTATGATTGCAAAGGACACCCCGGATATACCGGTTACCCGACTAAAATTGGTTCTCCATCACCGGGAATTGTAAATGACGCGCTTCGTGTGTGGAGAGATGTAACAAAAGAAATGAACATTCCCTTATCCATTCACTATTCCGGTGTTTGGGATACGCGGGCTATTGAGTTAAACCCGGATTGGGGAAGAAAAAAACAGGATGGCTCATTAGATAAAGATAATACCTGTAGAACCAGTGAGTATGATACGAAACTAATGATTCCTCAACTGTTAGAAGTGGTCCAGGAATATGACATCGATGGTATGTGGATTGATGGCGAGAACTGGGCAAGTTATCCTTGCTGGTGTGACCGCTGTAAACAAAAATTCACCGAATCAACAGGAATTAAAGAAATTCCGATGAAAAAAGACGACCCCCATTGGGAAGAATGGACGGCCTTTCATAGAGATTTATTCACAAAACATGTTCAGCAAGTTATGGAAGCCGTTCATAAGGTTAAACCTTCATGTATGGTGTGTAGCAACTGGCTTTATACAATGAGACAACCCGAACCCATTACCGTAAATGTAGACTATCTCAGTGGAGATTTCACACCCTCCTTTGGAGCCCAGGAAGCATGTTTTGAAGCCCGTTTCCTGGCTTCACGAGGGAAACCGTGGGATTTAATGGCATGGAGTTTTATCCATTCATCCAGCATCGGAAAAGTAATGAAAACCGTTCCTCATTTGTGCCAGGAACTCTCTGAAGTACTGGCTCAGGGTGGTTCTGTTTTTATTTATGATAATCCAAAGCGTTCAGGGAGGCTGGTGGATTGGCACACAGACCTTTTAGCGAAGGCAGGTGACTTTTGTCGCGAACGAAAAGAATGGTGTTTCAAAACAAAAACACTTCCTCAAATCGCTGTTTTGCACAGTGAAACAACATTTTATAAAGAAAATGAACCGTTATATCACAAATATGGGGCTGTTTTACAACCTGTAGAAGGGGCGGTAACTCTGCTTTTGGAATTGGGATATTCTGTCGATATTTTGAATGAGGACACATTAACAAAAGTCATATCACAATATCCTGTGGTTGTTATACCGGAGCGTTCTTCACTGCCGGATTCAGTAATGAGTGTTATCAAAGAATATGTACAAAATGGAGGGAAATTGATACTTTCAGGGACCTTCCTTGCAGAGAAATATGGTGAATGGTTAGGTGTTGAACCAGTCGAAGGGAATATAAAAGGTTGGCTTCCTGTTCCGGGAGGAAGTACGGTCCCTACTGCTGGCGAATACAAAAAAATTCGCTCTATCAATGCAAGAGGGATTTTTTCCATTCTGGAAAATCAGGAACAGGGGAGAGATGAAACAGAATTTCCACCCGCCACCCTGACAATAAATGGGAAAGGGACTGTTCTTGCAATACACGGTCCTTTCTTTAGATATTACCGTACCCATCCTGTCCCTGCATATCGTCAGATAATCGACTTCTGGATGGATGAATTAGGTACGGAAAATTTAATCCAGCATGAAGGACCCTGGTATATAGAGTTATCAACAAGACAACGGGAGAATCAATTGCTACTCAATTTAGTCAATCGTGGTGTTGAAGGCTATCTAAGCCCTGAACGGCATATGGTCGAAAATGTTCCTGTGGTTCAGGGAATTATTGTTCGTATCCCAAAAGTTTGTTTACCCTCCGGGAAAAAGCCAATCAGGGCTTATGTTGCTCCTGCTCAAATACCGCTGAATATTATAGAAGAACAGAATCAATACATAATAGTTGTTCCACAAGTGCATATTTATGATATCGGAGTGATAGAGTTACAATAATATCACGGTTATTTCAGTCCTAATAGAAAGGAGGAGTCCTATGCCGGAACTAAAAGTTAAAAATAGCATGATACAGGTTGTTCAAGGGGATATTACAAAAGAAAATACAGATGCGATTGTTAATGCAGCCAACAAAACCCTATTAGGTGGTGGCGGTGTTGATGGGGCAATCCATCGGGCGGGTGGTCCGGCTATTTTGGAAGAATGCAGGAAATTAGGAGGTTGTGATACGGGCGATGCAAAGATAACCACAGGAGGGAGACTGCCTGCCAAATATGTGATACATACGGTAGGCCCTGTATATCGCGATGGGAAACATGGCGAGCCGGAACTTTTAAAAAGTTGCCATGTCCGCTCACTGGAAGTAGCTGTTGCAAACGGAGTAAGAACTATTGCCTTCCCTGCGATTAGTTGTGGTGTGTATGGGTATCCAATAGAAGAAGCAAGTAAAATAGCAATCAACACAGTAAAGGAATTCCTAGAAACATATCCCAATTGCGGAATTACCCTTGTCCGATTTGTGATGTTTGGGAGCGATACCTTCATTCCATTCCGTTCTGCACTTCGAGATTTAGGTGGAATATAGTCCAGAGAAAGTTTAAATTATT
>OGCI01000116.1_pt1:0-67500 | contig 99299 bp, 67 predicted proteins | sample 1570021 | NCBI WGS metagenome assembly OGCI01 (sample SAMN06264664, study PRJEB24512) | hot springs metagenome | isolation source: Hot spring water | place: South Africa: Tshipise | collected 2015-06-21
CGCAGCTTCCGGCGCCGAGGGCGCCGCCGGCGCGCACCCGGCCAGAACCATCGCCAGCATCAGCCCAAGGCTGAGCAATAGATTGAGATTTCTCCTGATAGATCCGTTGCGCATAGCTTTTCTCCTTGCTGAATGGACAGACGTTTTGGGTTGACGATTTTGGATTGACGACTGGCCTACAGAGAACGAACGACGAAGGGCTGCGTGTTGCATGATACATGTTGCGTGGTTCGTGTTTCGTGAAGACCGAGCACCACGGAACACGCAACACGCAACACACTCCCCTCACTGCCTGCGCTTCACAAGCTGATCCAGATACACGGCGAAGACGATGATCAGGCCGACCACGATCTGCTGCCAGTAAGGCGAAACGTTCATCAACGTCAGGCCGTTGCTGAGCACGCCGATCAGCAGAATGCCGATCACGGTGCCGAAGATGCCTCCTTCGCCGCCGAAGAGACTGGTGCCGCCGATCACGACGCCGGCGATCACGGTCAACTCATAGCCGACGCCCGCCACCTGTTCGGCGGAATTGAGACGCGACGAGAGCAGAAAGCCGGACAGGCCGGCGAAAAAGCCGGTGATGACATAGACGCTGAGCGTAATTGCGTTGACGTTCAGGCCGGAGAGCCGAGCCGCCTCCGGGTTGCCGCCGACGGCGTAGACGTGCCGGCCATAGCGCGTGTAGCGCAGCACGATAAAAGCGAGCGCGGCGAAGCTGAGGAAGATGATCACCGGCACCGGCACCGGCCCGATCATGCCCTGCCCCCAGAATTTGTACTCGTCGGTGAAGGTGCTGATCGGCTGTCCGCCGGAGAAGAGCAACGCTGCGCCGCGAAAGGCCGTCAACCCGCCTAGCGTCACAATGAAAGGCGGCACCTTGAGCTGTGTGATCGCCAGCCCCTGCAAAAGACCGCCGAGCAATCCGACGCCGACCGCCGCGCCGATGGCGGCCCACAGCCCATATCCTTCCGCCTGACCGGCGGTGCCGGCGGTCAACAAGCCTGTGCCTCCCTTGTACACCGCCGCCGCCACCAGGCCGGACAGCGCCAGCAACGAACCCACCGACAGGTCGATGCCGCGCGTCAGGATGACAAAGGTCATCCCCACGGCGAGCAGGCCATAGATGGAGACCTGGCGCAACACGTTGAAGAGATTGCGCGTGGAGACAAAGGCCGGTTCGATGACGGCGAAGATCACGCAGATGACAACCAGCACACCGAGGGCGCCGAGCTGACTGACGTATGCACTCCAATCGATTTTGCGGGCAGGCGGCGCAGCTTTGGCCGCAGCTTGACTCGTCACAGCGTCTTGACTCCTTCCGGCTGATTCAAAGAGACAACCTGTTCGCGCAGCGTGCAATAGTGCATCAAAGTTTCGAGATCCGCCTCCTCCCTGGACAATTCGGCCGTGACGCGGCCTTCGGCCAGACAGATGATGCGGTCGCACATGGCGAGCAATTCGGGAAACTCCGACGAGATCATGATGATGCTGATGCCGTTGACCGCCAGTTGGTGCATCAGCTCATAGATTTCCGATTTGGCGCCGACGTCGATGCCGCGCGTCGGTTCATCCATGATCAGAATTTTGGGGTTCAGCATCAGCCACTTGGCGATGACCACCTTCTGCTGATTGCCGCCGCTCAGGTTGACGACGCGCTGCTCCATGCTCGGCGTGCGAATATCGAAGCGGCGAATGTACTCTTCCACCAACCGGCGCTCCTCGTCGAGCCGCACGAAGCTGGCGCGGGTCAGCGCGCCGAGGTTCGTCAGCGTCATGTTGACGCGCACGGCCAGGCTTAGGATCAGTCCCTGCGCCTTGCGATCCTCCGGCACCAGCCCGATGCCAAGCCGAATGGCGTCGACCGGCGAGCGGATGTCCACTTCTCTGCCTTCCACAAAGATTTGGCCTCCGGAGCGACGGTCGGCGCCGAAGATGGCGCGCACCAGCTCGGTGCGGCCTGCGCCGACCAGGCCGGCCAGCCCCAAAATCTCGCCGCGGCGCAGGGTGAAGCTGACGTTGTCGAGCACCACAGCGGCAGGGTTGACAGCGTTCCCGCGGCGCGAAAGGTTGCGCACCTCCAGCACAACGTCTTCGCTGCGATGGACGGCGTGATCGTCGAGATGTTGATCCCGGTGAAAAAACTGCTCCAGCGAACGGCCGACCATCATCCGGATCAGATCTTCGCGGGTGGCGTCTTTAACCCATACGTCGCCGGCGTTTTTCCCATCGCGCAACACCGTGACGCGGTCGCAGATGTGCAGCACCTCCTCCAGCCGATGGGAGATGAAGATGATGGCGACGCCGCTGCGCTTCAGCTCGCCGATCATCTCGAAGAGCGTCTCCACCTCGGCCTCGCTCAACGCCGAGGTCGGCTCATCCATGATCAAAACGCGCACATCGCGCGAGATGGCTTTGGCGATCTCCACCATCTGCTGTTCGGCGACCGAGAGCGACCGCACCAGCGCTGTAGGGCGCAGGTTCATGTGCATGCGGTCGAGAATGGCGCGCGTCTGTCGTTCCAGTTCGCTGCGGTTGACGAAGATAGGCGGCCCGGGCTCTCGACCCATGAAGATGTTCTCCATGACCGAAAGATTGGGCATCAGGTTGAGCTCCTGATAGATGATCGAGATGCCGAGCTCCTGGGCGTGATGGGGATTGTGAATGCGCAGCGGCTGGCCATTGTAGTAGATTTCGCCGCTGTCGATGGTGTAGACGCCGGAGAGAATCTTCATCAGCGTCGACTTGCCGGCGCCATTCTGGCCGATCAGCCCGAGCACCTCCCCGGCGTGAATGTGCAGACTCACCTTATCCAGCGCCTGAACGCCGGGAAAGGATTTGCTGACATTTTCCATCCACAGCAGAGCACTGTGTCTGTCCATGCGCAATCGATTCTCCGTCTGACGCGGCGCCGTCTCTGTGTATGAAAGAAAGAGCGCCCTGGGAAGAATGTAAATTTGTTGGGAAAACGATTACAGTAAGTCGTTGCTGTGATTTGATTGTAGCACAGGTGCACGCCGCGTCAAAGCTGTTTGCGAAAGCAAAAAAAGCCTTTCTGGAACATTTCTGTTCGCAGGGAGCGTTTCATTTGCAGTTCAAATGCTGGTCAGGCTCTCGCCCGCAAGGACGCCCCTCTGGAGAATGATGAAGAGCAACGCTGGGATTCGCCGTATAGATGCTTGTGCGTTGGCTGCACATGATGTATGATGTGCATGCACTCAACGTGGGATGCCCGGAGCGCATTCTGTTGATTGACGTCTCCCGGCCATCCGACAAAAATTTTTTCCGAATCTGATAACAGCGAAGAGGAGATAGCTTATGCAGGCGAAACGCAAGTTCTTGCCGATTCTCCTGGTGATGGTGGCATTGGCGCTCGTGGCTGCATGCAACGGCGCCGGCGCCGGCGGGCAGGGGCGCACCTGGTTCAATTTGCCCTCGTTGTCCGTGAACGTCGACGCCAACGGCTCCGCCAGCGTCTATGGCATTGGCATTGGCCAGGTGCTGACGCCCGACCAGGTGAGATTGCTTCAGTCGCTAGGCCAAAGAGTGGAGCTGCGCGTGGGGCACAACGGCATCCACGTCTACATCAACGGCGAAGATCAGGCGTACCTGGCCTGGGACGATGAGAGCGCCGCCAATCTCGCCGAACTGTTGAAGGGCATTCCCGGCGCCGACGCCGCCGCACAGGCGATTCCGTGGCTGCGTCGCATTGGCCTGGGCGCAGCCGTGAATGTGCCGCCTGCGCAAGGACAGCCGCTCAACATTCCGCGCTGGCGCGGCGAAACCTCGATCACGCCGCCGGCCCAGCCTCCTCAACAAGGAGAGCCGTTGGTGCTCGGCGTTTCATTCGATGAACGGGGCAGCGGCGCCGTCGGCGGCATTCCCGGCGAAGCGTTGGCCGCGTTGCTAGGCTCCAATCCGCTGCAGCTCGATCCCGGCACGATTGCACAGTTGCGCAGCCTGGGCCTGGATCGCATCGCCGTCGAAACCACGCCCACCGGCCTGGTCATCACCGTCGATGGCAAGAAACTGCCCGGCATCGCCTACGACGCCACGTATTTACAGCGATTGCGCAGGGTGCTGCCCGCCGTGTTAGGAGGGCAAGCGAACCTAGAAGAGACGTTAGGTGGCGTCCTGGAGCAGTTGCCCAATCTCAACCTGGCCCTCAACGTTGACCTGACCGGCGCGCCAACGGAGCTGAAGCTGCCTGACCTGCCGCTGAAGGTCGGCGAGGATGGCAGCCTGGAAGTGCTCGGCCTTTCGCTGCCCGGACTGACGCTGCCCGCCGACGCTTTGCAGCCGCTGCGCGATCTCGGCGTCGAACAGCTTGCGCTCAGCCTCTCCACGGAAGACGCGATTATCGCCGTCAACGGTCAGACGCTGCCTCACATTCGTTTTGGCCCCAACGGCTTCAATACGCTGCTCGGCCTCGTCGGCGGGCAGACCGGCCTGCCCAAAGCGCTGCTAGACGCAGTGGCCGAGGCCGTGCTCAAGGATGGGGTCAAGGCGCGCATTGCGCTTGCCGGCAACGTGGCCGACGTGGCCGCCCCGGAAGCGCCGCGCTTTACGCCCGCCGATCTGGGCAGCCTGTCTACGCCGGTGATTCGAGCTGACGTCAGCATCCAAAATGGACAGATCACCTCAGTCGGTGGCCTGACGGCGGAGCAATTGGCGGCGCTGGGCGTTGCATTGCCCGCCCTTCCTCCCGATGTGATGAGAATTTTCAGCGACCTCGGTGCGAGGAACGTTGACATTATCAATTCGCCCAACAACTTGTCGATTCAGATCAACGGTTCGGAGCTGATGTCGATCGACTACGATGCTGCCTCACTGGCCCATCTGCTCGAGCTGGCGAAGCCCTATCTGGCCGGCACGCCGCTGGAGGACCCGGCGGTGATGAAGCTGGTGCAGGATGTCATCCTGCCCATTGCACCGGCCGCAGACGTGAAGTTGCATCTCACCATTGAGTAGCCTGCAGCATCGTCGCTTCCGGCCGTCGAGCTGCCCCGAAGTGGGCGATCGAGACGGATAAACCCAAACGCCGCACCGATTCAAGGGCCGCTTGAAAAGGTGCGGCGTTTGTGCATATACGAGATGTTCCGGCGGAATCGCTTTTTACGGAAGGCTCAAGAATTGGAGGGTGGCAAAGTCGCCACAAGGAGGTGAACTTGCAATGAAGCAATTCAAATTGTCGGCCCCCATATCGGAGGCAATCCATTCGCAGCCTCGCTCCCCAAGCGCATTGGCCGGAGAAGCGTCTATCTCGTCCACCCAGGCGTTGACCGACTATCGCATCGCCTATCTGAGCAGGCAGCTCAGCTTGCGCGGCCGCCGCGAGGTGCACACCGGTCGCGCCAAATTCGGCGCATTCGGCGATGGCAAAGAGGTGGCGCAGGTGGCATTGGCCCACGCATTCGAGCCGGGCGACTGGCGCTGCGGCTACTATCGGGACCAGACCTTAATGTTTGCACTGGGACTGTTGACGCCCGAAGCATACTTCGCTCAGCTGTACGCCCACACCGACGTGGAGGCGGACCCGGCCAGCGGCGGACGCTCGATGCTCGGCCACTACGCCACGCGCCTGTTGGACGATCAAGGCCGTTTTCAGCCGCAAACGGACAGGTTCAACGCCGCCGCCGACATTTCGCCGACGGCCGGGCAGATGCCGCGGCTGGTCGGTCTTGCACACGCCTCCGTCCTCTATCAAGAGGTGGAGGCGCTGCGCGCATTGACGCACTTCTCCAGACAGGGGCGGGAGATCGCCTTCGGCATTATCGGCAACGCCAGCTGCGCCGAAGGGTTGTTTTGGGAAGCGGTCAACGCCATCGGTGTGCTGCGCGCGCCCGCCGTCATTTCCATCTGGGACGATGGCTATGGCATTTCCGTGCCCAACGAGCTGCAGGTGATGGGAGGCGACCTCTCCGCCTTGCTGGAAGGGTTTCGGCGCCGCAGCGATAACGGCCCCGGTTACGACCTCTACACGGTTCCGGGATGGGATTATCCAAAGCTCCTCGAGGTCTACCGCCGCGCAGCGCGCAACGCCCGCGAGCATCGCATCCCTGCGCTTGTCCACGTCACCGAGATGACGCAGCCCCAGGGCCATTCCACCTCCGGCAGCCACGAGCGCTACAAATCGCCGGAGCGACTGGCATGGGAGGCTGAGCATGATCCGGTTCTCCGCATGCGCGCCTGGCTGTTGGAAACCGGGATCGCATCCAATGCGATGTTGGAAGAGCTGGAGGCGGCCGCGCGCGCCGAAGCCGATGCAGCCTGCGAACGGGCCTGGGAGGCGTACACAGCGCCTCGGCGTGCAGCCGCCGCCGAGCTGGTCGCTTTGCTCGACGCCGCCGCGGAGGGAGGTGCGTCGTCCGTTGATCTTCGTCGTCTGGCGGCGAATCTACGAGAACAGGAAGCGCCGCTGCATCGCCAGATGCAAGAAGCTGCACAACAAGCGCTCATCCTCTTGCGCTCGAGCCGTTCGCCGGTGCGCAACCAGATCGAGGCGTGGAAGCGCCGCCATGCAGCCGAGCAACGCTCCAACTATGCGCGCCATCTTCATCTGGAAGGCCCCACTTCGACGCTGAACGTTCCCATTGTTCCGCTGGAATACGCCGCCGATGCGCCCGAAGTGCGCGGCTTCGAGGTGTTGCAGGCCAACTTCGATGCGCTGCTGGCGAACGACCCGCGCATCCTGATCTTTGGAGAAGACGTCGGCCGGCTGGGCGACGTCAACCAGGGAGTGGCCGGCCTGCAGGAAAAATACGGCCCTTTGCGCGTGGCCGACACGGGCATCCGCGAGGCGACCATTGTCGGACAGGCGATCGGCTATGCGCTGCGCGGGCTGCGCCCCATCGCCGAAATCCAGTATCTCGACTACATCTACTACGCCTGGGCGACGCTGGCCGACGACCTTGCGACGATGCATTGGCGCACGGCCGGCGGCCAGAAGGCGCCGGTGATCATTCGCACGCGCGGCCACCGGCTCGAAGGCATCTGGCATTCGGGCTCGCCGATGGGGGCGCTCCTGGGTTCGCTGCGCGGAATCTACATCTGCGTCCCGCGCAACATGACGCAGGCCGCCGGCTTTTACAACACATTGCTGCGCGGCGAGGACCCCGCCATTGTGATCGAAGTGCTCAACGGCTACCGCCTGCGCGAACGCATGCCGGCCAATCCAGGCCGGTTTACGCTGCCGCTGGGCGTTCCAGAGGTGTTGCGACCCGGGAAGGATGTCACGCTGGTCACCTACGGCGCCTGCTGTCGCATTGCGCTCGACGCCGCCGCCCGCCTGGCCGACCTTGACGTCGACGTCGAGGTGATCGACGTGCGCACGCTGCTGCCCTTCGATTTGGAAGCGCGCATCGCCGCCTCTCTGCGCAAAACAGCTCGCCTCGTCATTCTGGATGAAGACGTCCCCGGCGGCGCGTCGGCGTTCATCCTGCAGCAGGTGCTGGAGACGCAGGGCGGCTACTGGCTTCTGGACAGTGAACCGCGCACGGTGACGGCGCAGCCGCATCGCCCCGCCTACGGCAGCGACGGCGACTATTTCTCCAAACCCAACGTGGAGGACGTCGTCGAGGCCGTCTACGCGCTCATGCACGAGGCGGATCCGCAGCGCTATCCGATGTGGTGATCGCCTAAAACCCCTGCAACTTGCTCAGGTCGGCGACGCCCTGCGGCAGACGGGCGATGCGCTGGACGAGGGCAAGACGGGCCTGGCGCAGCGTCTCGTCTTCGGCGTTGACCAGCACGCGCTCGAAGTAGGCGTTGATCGGGTTCTGCAGGGTGCACAACGCATCTCCGAGTGCATTGGCCGGCTCTTCGGCGTCGCGCAGACGCTCGACGGCGGCGAGATAGGCGGCGTGCAGCGCATGTTCGACCGGCTCGACGTAGGCGGCCTCGTTGAGCGGCAGGAGTGCGTCGAGGCCGCGCGTGATGCGGGCGCAGCGCGCATAGGCGGTGAAAGCCTCGCTCCACCAGGGCTGGCGCACCGCCTCGCTCAGCGCCTTGCAGGCGCGCACCGCCGCCGCCGGGTTGTCGCCTCGCTCGGCGAGCACAGCCTCGATCACGTCGAAAGGATAGCCCTGCTCCGCAAGCACGCCCTGCAGACGTCGCTCCACAAAGGTCAGCGTCTCTGTCGTGGAGGCGTCGGAGACAGCGACCGGCTGCAGTTTCGCCGCCGCCTCGAGACCGACGCGCACGCTGAAATCGACGCCCGCTGCGATCAGGCTGTGGACAATGCCGAGCGCAGCCCGGCGCAGGCCAAAGGGATCGGCGCTGCCCGTGGGGACCGCCCCGACGGCGAAGAGGCCGCTGAGCGCATCCAGCTTGTCGGCCAGCGAGAGCGCCAGGCCAGGCAGCGAGGCCGGCGTTTCATCGCCGGCGAAACGGGGCAAATATTGCTCGCGGATCGCCTGGGCCACGATGGGCGACTCACCGCTCTTGAGGGCGTAAATCTCGCCCATGACGCCTTGCAGGCTCGTCATCTCGATCACCATGCTGGTCATCAGATCGGCCTTGCTGAGGGCCGCTGCGCGTTCGACCGCAGCCACCTCTTCCGGCGAGGCGCCCAGCATCTGCGCGATCTGAGGCGCCAGCGCCTTGAGCCGTTCGACGCGATCGAGCATCGAGCCGAGTTGGGCGTGAAAGGTCAGCGTGGCCAACTTCGGCAAGAAGCTCTCCAGCGGTCGGCTGGTGTCGGCGCGATAGAAGTAGGCGGCGTCTGCATAGCGGGCGCGAATCACGCCCTCGTAGCCTTCGCGCACGACCTCTGGATGCGCCAGCTCGTTGCTGTTGGCGACCGCCACGAAGTGATTGAGCAGGGCGCCGTCCCTCATGACCGGGAAATAGCGCTGATGCTTTTTCATCACGCCGATCAACACGGGCGCCGGCAGCTCCAGATATTTCGCCTCGAAGGTTCCCAGCACCGCCTGCGGCGCTTCGATCAGATCGGTCACTTCATCAAGCAGCGCCGGGTCGTCGGGGATGGCGCCGCCTACGCTCGCCGCCGCCTGTTGCGCGAGTTCGGCCACGAGCTGACGTCGCTCCTCACGATCGACGACGACGCCCTCGGCGCTTACTGCCTCGAAATAAGTCTGGGCGTCTTTCACGGGGAAGGTGGTGAAGCCGCCGGCCGGGAGGCGGGCCGCAGCGTCGGCGAAGCGCGGCCCGCGGCTGAGTGCGCCGCTGGTCACACCCGCCCAGGTGAAGGGCACGACGCGGTCGCCGTAGAGCGCCACGATCCAGCGCAACGGTCGCGGATAGGCGACGCCGCTGCTGTTCCAGCGCATCGCCTTGCCCCAGCGCAGGCTGTCGAGCAGCTCGAGACAGAGTGCAGGCAACACTTCGAGCGTCGGGCGGCCGGCCACGCGCTTCACTGCATAGACATAGTTGTCGCGCACTTCGATTTGCTCGAGTGAGACGCCCTGCCCGCGCGCAAACCCCTCGAGCGCCTTCGTCGGTCGGTTGAGCGAGTCGTACGCCTGCGCCACCGACGGTCCGCGCTTCTCCACCACTTCATCCGCCTGTTGCGGCGCCAGCTGCGTGACGAAGGCGACCAATCGTCGCGGGGTGCCGGTGACGCGCAGCCCTTCATAGCGCAGCCTGTACTTCGCGAGCAGCGCCTTGAGCTTCTCTTCGATCTGTGCAATGCCGTCGACGACGTCCTGCGGCGGGAGTTCCTCAGAGCCGAGCTCCAGGATAAAGGCTTGCGGTGCGGCGATTGCCTCTCCCGCTCTCCCGCTCTCCTGCTCTCCCGCTCTCCCGTTCTCCCGCTCTCCCGTTCTCCCGTTCTCCTCTTTCAGCCAGGGGAACTCCAAACGTCGCCGCTGCTCCACATAGAGCTCGGAGACAGCCTTGGCCTGGGCGCGCATATCGGCGAAGAATTTGGCGCGCTCGGTGACGCCGATGGCGCCCCGCGCATCGAGCAGGTTGAAGGTGTGGCTCTGACGCAGCACATAGTCATGCGCCGGGATGACGAGGCCGCGCGCAATGCAGGCGGCGGCCTCCGCCTTGTAAATCTCATACAGTTGCCGCAGGCGTTCGACGTCGGCCAGCTCGAAATCGTAGATGCAGTGTTCAACCTCCGGGTCTCGAAAGAGTTCGGCGAACGTGTGCACCCCGTCGACGTCGATGTCCCACACCTGCGTCTTGTGTTGCAGATACATGACGATGCGATCGAGGCCGTAGGTGATCTCCACGCTCACCGGGTCGAGCGGCAGGCTGCCCGCCTGCTGAAAGTAGGTGAACTGGGTGATCTCCTGGCCGTCCAGCCAGACCTCCCAGCCGAGGCCCCATGCGCCCAGCGCCGGCGACTCCCAGTTGTCTTCGACGAAGCGGATGTCGTGACGCGTGCGGTCGAGGCCGATTGCCTCCAGGCTGGCCAGGTAAAGCTCCTGCGGGTTGCCCGGGTCGGGCTTCAGGATGACCTGGTACTGATGGTGCATCTGCATGCGGTTAGGATTTTCGGCGTAGCGTCCATCGTCGGGGCGGTAGGACGGCTCGACGTAGGCGACGTTCCACGGCTCCGGGCCCAGCACGCGCAGCACCGTGGCCGGGTTCATGGTGCCTGCGCCGACCTTTTCGCTGTAGGGCTGCCAGATGGTGCAACCGTGCGCGGCCCAGAATTCATGCAGCCGCAGGATCACTTCTTGCATGGAGGGCGCTTTGGTCATAGTTTCCGCTCACATCTTCCGGTAACAATCAGCCTGATCAGAATAAATTCTTCGCAAGGTTTATGTTTACCACTAAGACACGGAGGCACAAAAATGAACAGGCCAGGTCTGCTCTTTGCGCCTTTGCATCTTTGTGGTGATTTTTCGATTACTCTCTCGGTTACACCACGCGCATCGGCACCGGCACAAAGGTCAGGATGAAGATGAGAATCACCAGCGCGCCGATGGCGCGGCGTCGACCGTCGAGCGTGGTGACGTCATCCAGCGCCGGCGGATGCTCGACGCCGATCATCCCCAGGATCAAAAAGAGCCAAAGGAACCAGCCGGAGTAGCCGATGTGGACCGTCCACGGGAAAAGCGCCTGCACATTGGGCAGCCCCGCCACGGCGAGGAGGGCCAGCAGCGCCACCGTAGCCAGGTTGATGTAGCGCGCCCTGCGCCCGAACATGGCGAAGACCGTGTGGCCGCCGTCGAGCTGTCCCACCGGCAGCAGGTTGAGCGCCGTCACCAGCAGGCCGATCCAGGCGGCGAAGGTGACCTGATTCATGAAGACGTCGCGGCCGGTGACCGGATTGGGCAACACTTCGCCGAAGACCAGCCATTTGGCGAAGAAGTAAAAGAGGCTGTTGCCTTCCAGCATCAGCGGCACGCCGGGCGGCGGGACGGCCACTTCGCTGGTCGAGAGGCCGATGAAGAGCAGGGGCACAGCCAGCGCCAGACCCGCCAACGGCCCGGCCACGCCGATGTCGAAGAGCTTGCGGCGGTCGGGAATTGGCTCCTTGAGCTGAATGAACGCACCCAATGTGCCGAAAGTCAGCGGCATCGGGATGAAATAGGGCAGCGTCACGGCGACGCGGTGATGTCGCGCCGCAAAGTAGTGGCCGAACTCATGCGCCGCCAGGATGCTGAGCAAGGTCCCCGCAAACGGGAAGCCTTTGGCCAGATTCTCGGGGTGCAGAAAGTCCCACGGTGAGTTGATCACCAACCCCGTGTCGCCGTACAAGGAGCCGACGAATAAAGTGCTGAGGACGGTCAGGATGAAGAGCACCGCATTGACCCAGACGCGCGAGGGGCCGGGGCGCACTACGCCCTCAAAGATGCGGACTTCCACCAGGCCCTTCTGACCGCCGCCGTCCTCGGCGGAGCGCAGCGTGGGCGTGAAGCCGCGCCGCGCCAGCTCCGTCTGCCAACGAGGGAAGGCCACGTGGCTGGGACGCAACAGTCGCCCGCGAAAGAGGACGACGCCTTCTCGCTTGGGGTCGCGCGGCGTCTGGATGGACTCAATGGCCAGGTCGGTCTCGATGATGTTGCGCAGGTCTCGCTGCAGCAAGGAGATCCGCACCAGATCCAAGGGAGACGCCTCAGGCGTAGACGTAAAAAAAGGTTCGTTCACGGTGTGCACCGTATCCTTCAGAAATCATTGATTGTTCAGATCAACGAATCATTCCTAATCTAAGGCGACCTCTGGTCGCCAAGTTTCTAATTATGCTATACTATTTCGGTTTTGAGGAAACCATCGATAGAAATGAGTGCGCTATGAGCAATCATCCATTCTTACAGCGTCTGGCGGAAACGCCGCTCCTGATCGATGGCGCCATGGGCACGATGTTGTACGCCAGGGGCGCCAGCAGCGAACAGTGTCTGGAGTATCTGGTGATCTCAAAGCCAAGCTGGGTGAGCGAGATTCATCAGGCCTACGCCAGCGCCGGCGCCGACATTCTCAAAACGCACACCTTTGGCGCCAACCGCATTCGCCTGGCCGACTATGGACTGGCGGAGCGCGTGCGCGATCTGAACTTTCGCGCCGTGAAGCTGGTGCGCGATGTGCGCGAAGTCAGCGGCCGCGCCATCTTTATCGCCGGCGACGTCGGCCCGTTGGGCAAGCGCCTGCAGCCCGAGGGGCCGCTCTCGACGGCGGAGGCGCAAGAAGCCTTTCGCGAGCAGGTCGGCGTGTTGTGGGAGGCGGGGGCCGATCTGCTGCTCTTCGAGACGTTCATCGACCTGAGGGAGCTGGAACTGGCGGTGCGCGTCGCCCGCGAGGTCTGCGATCTGCCCATCGTCGCATCCATGACCTTCGCCGAGGATGGGCTGACGCTGGTCGGCCACACGCCGGAGGAAGCGGTGCGTCGTCTACATGCTGCGGGCGCCGACGTCATCGGCGTCAACTGCTCGGTCGGTCCGGCGGCGATGGCGCAGACGCTCGAACAGATGCACGCCGCAGCTCCCGACGTTCGCCTGATCATCATGCCCAACGCCGGCTTTCCGGAGCGGGTGGAAGGGCGTTTCTACTACCCGGCCAGCCCGGAGTATTTTGCACGGCAAACCGGGCTTTTTCTGACGCAAGGTGCGCGCATCGTCGGCGGCTGCTGCGGCACGACGCCGATGCATATCCGCGCCATGCGCGCGGCGCTTGACGAGCATCTCACCCGGCAAGTCGGCGCTGCGCAGCCAGCCATCGTCGTCCAGGAAGAGCCGTCGCCCGCCGTCAAGGCCGACTACGGCGTCACCGGCGAAATCGAGCCGACCGAACTGCTGCGCAAGCTGCGCGCCGGGAAATTTGTGATCAGCGTCGAAGTCGACCCTCCACGCAGCTTCAGCGCCGAAAAGCAGATCGAAGGCGCGCGGCACGCCATGAAGATGGGCGCCGACGCCGTCAACGTCGCCGACAGCCCGATGGCGCGCGTGCGCATGAGCGCACTGGCGCTGTGCGTGCAGATTCAACAGCAGGTCGGCATCGAAACCATCGTCCATTTCACCACGCGCGACCGTTCGCTCATGGGCCTACAGGCGGATCTCATTGGCGCGCGAGCGCTCGGCGTGCGCAACATCCTGGCGTTGACCGGCGACCCGCCTACGTTGGGCGACAACAAACAGTCGACCGCCGTCTACGATGTGGACAGCATCGGTCTCGTGCGCATCATCAGCCGCTTCAACGAGGGCGTTGATGTGGCCGGTCAGGACATGGGGCAGAAGGGCGGTTTCACCATCGCCGTCGCCTGCGACCCGACGCGCGCCGACCTCGTGCAGGAGGTCGATCGCTTCCACCAGAAGGTGACGGGCGGCGCCCATTTCACGATGACGCAGCCGATCTTCGATCCCCAGCTTTGGCTGAACTTCGTCCGGCTCTATGAGGAGCGCCACGGCAAGTTCCCGGTGCCCGTGTTGATCGGCGTGCTGCCGCTGCAAGGACACAAACACGCAACGTTTCTCCACAACGAGGTGCCCGGCATCACTCTGAGCGAGGAGGCGCTGGAGCGCATGCGCAAGGCCGGCCCCAACGGACGCCAGGAAGGCGTCAAGATGGCGCAGGAGCTGTTGCTGCAACTCAAGGAGCTGCCCTACGTGCAGGGAGTCTACCTCATGCCCAGCTTTGGCCGCTATGAAACTGCCTGCCAGGTGTTGGAGGTGTTGTAAGAGGATTCAGGCGGCCCCGCTCGCCTGATCGTTCAGCGTCAACCGGATGCGAGCATCCGATCGATTATGCACATCGGACTATGCACATCGGACGACGAACGTCGTCTCCGATTGGCCCGATTCTGCGCCATTGGACGCGGCGTTGCGCATCGCTGCGCATCTCGCCCGGAATTGCTGCGACCACTCCACGGGCGTCTGACCACGCCAGGGGCCGGCGGCGGCGCGCACGAAGTCGGAAAAGAGATTGGCGTTCAGCTGGTCGGTGCGCGCCAGCTCTTCGGGATGCCACTGCACGCCGACGACATAGGGCAGGGCCGGCGCCTCAATCGCCTCCGGCAGGCCGTCTTCGGCCCACGCCACCACGCGCAACCCAAAACCGAGGCGGTCGATGCCCTGATGGTGCATCGAGTTGACCTCGTGCACCGCCCCCATGGCGCGCGCCAACAGGCTATCCGGCGCGATGTCGATGCGATGGCTGATGCGATAGCGCTCGAAGTTGGGGGGGAAATAGTCGTGCTTGGCCAGGTCGGGGCGCTCACTCAGGATGTCCTGATAGAGCGTGCCGCCGCAGGCGACGTTGATCATCTGCGCGCCGCGACAGACGCCCAGCACCGGCATGCCGATTTCGATGGCCCAGCGCGTGAGGAGCAGCTCCGTGCGGTCGCGCTCCTTGTCGGTTGCGCCGAGCATCTCGTGGCGTTCAGCGCCGTAGTTGGCCGGGTCGATGTCCTCGCCGCCCGGCAAAAACAACCCGTCCAGCCGCTCGAAAATTCCGCGCAGCGTCGCCTCGCTCATGTGCAAGGGGATCATCACCGGCAGCGCGCCGAGCGCCTCCAGGATGCGCACGTAGGTCTGATTCATGATGAAAAGATTGAGGCCGAAGAAACGCTGAGACTTTTCTCGCCCCATGGTGACGCCGATCAACGGACGGTGAATACGGGGCGCCCCGTCGACTTCTTCAAGGTAGCGCTGGTTGCACAACTCACGGTTCATAGGAATGATTCAACCTTTCCAGAAAAACCCTTTGCGGGTGTTCCGCCATTATATGAAGCATGGAAACGCACGGCAAGCTGCAAACGTTCCAATGCGAAGATTGCGTTTGCACAAAGATGCGCCATCCTTGGTCGGCGCTCTGGCTTTGCGGTACGATGACACCGGCGACTCGCTTGAAAATCAGGAGGAAGCTTTTTTGGGCGAAGTCATAGGACGATGCTTGCGAAGTGGCGCAGCCGGTCCACCTTCCGGAAAGCTGGAGGGTTTTCGACAAAATAATCCGGCAATGCTCGTAGCTGCGGCTCGTAGCCGCAGGTTCTGGCTGACGGCGGCGACCTTGCCCGGGCGCCTTTCACAACGCCCCGTGCGATTGAGAGCCGCACGTTCTCGATAGGCCGCCGGGTTTTGGGGAATCAAGAAAGCGCAGCTACGAGCAGCGCCCACGCATCACTGAACCTACGCATCACTGAACCTACGCATCACGAAAGAGATGGAGAATTCGAGTGCAACGCGTCGCAACGTCCCGCGCACAACCAGAGCTTCGTCAAGCACTGCGTCGTCGCAACCTCGGCGGCGCCATTCTGCTGGCTCTGGCGCTGCTGCTGTATGGCTTTACGCTGGACAACGGTCTGCAGCCGTATGAATTGCACGGCGGCGATCTGATCACGCATCACTATGCGCAGGTGGAGGCGAGGCCGGGCAACGCGCCGGGCTATCCGCTGTACACAATGGGCGGCTGGCTCTGGTTTCACGCCATGCGCGGCGCCCTCCAGGCGGCGGGCAATCCAACGCCTAACCCGATCCCGATCCTTTCCAGCTACAGCACCGTGTGGGCGCTGCTTGCGCTGGGACTGCTCTACGCCGTTCTCAATCGCATCACGCTTTCGCCTCGCCACCCGGCCGGCAACTGGCCGCTGGCCTGGCTGCTGTGCGCGTTCTACGCCGTCACCTACTTCTTCTGGTACTACGCCACCACAAGCGAACAATACGCCAGCGCCATCGCCCAGACGCTGGCGATTGTGTATGTGTATTTGCGTTGGCGGGAGGCGAGCGCCGGGAAGCAGGAGGCTGGCGCTTCCTCTTCTCCGTCTTTTTCCCTTCACTCCTCTCGTCTGCTCGTCCTTCTCGCCTTCCTGTGCGGCCTTTCGCTGGCGCACATGTTGACCGTCGCCTTCATCGTCCCTTCGTTGGTGATCGCCGTTTTGTGGGAGCGTCCGCAGGCGCTGCGCAATGGACGACTCGTGCTGGCGTGCGTAGCGGCTGCATTTCTGCCGCTGCTCAGCTACGCCTACGTCTATTTGCGAGGGGCGGCGCATCCCGAATGGTGGGGCGCCGGCGAGTGGAGCAACGCAAACGACTGGTTTTGGAGCTTCGTCAGCACGGCGCAAGGCCGCGAAGAGTTGTTGTGGGGCTTTCAGCCGACCTGCGCCTTCTTCGACGGCGGCTTCCCAGAGCTGATCTGGCGCGAGCTGAGCATCCCCTTGCTGCTCATCGGGCTGTTCGGCGCGGCCCTGCTCGATCGCAAGTCGGCGTTTCTCTTCTACGGGACGTTCGCCGTCTATCTGGCCTTCAACTGGATGTATCGCTGCGGCAACTGGTATCAGGTGATCCTGCCCGCCTATCCGCTGATCTTGGTCGGTGCAGCGGCGGCGTTCGACCGCTGGGAGGCGCGCTTTGCGGCGCGCAAGCGCTGGCTGAGCTACGCACCGCTGGCGCTGCTCCTCATCGCCATTGCATGGCGATTCGACGCCTCCTGGCCGGAAGCTAACAGCCGCAACCGCCCGGAGGACACGGCGCTCGACCGCGCAGCAGTGCTGCTCGATCAGCCGCTGCCGCAGGGCGCCGGCCTCTTCGCCGCCGTCGACGACGCCCTGGCGCTGGACTATTTGATCCGCATCTGGGGGCTGCGTTCGGACCTGCGCGTCGTGAGCAGCGTCGAGGCGGGCGAAGTGTTGCGCAGCGGCGGCCTCGTCTTCAGCACGCGCGACGCCGCCGCCACCTTGCTCGAAGAATTGCCCGCCGATGTGAGGCCGCCGCGCACGGCCTTCGGCCCGGACTGGCTGGCGCTCGGCGACGTCGAGCAGACGCCGGGCATTCCGGTGGCGCTCGAAGTCAAAATCGTCGACGGCGTTGCGCTGGCCGGATACGGCGTCGCCAGAGCGCCAACCGGCGCGCCGGTGACGCAAGCGGCGCCCGCCGTCGACGTCACGCTCATCTGGCGCATCGATGCGACGTGGCCGTCGGGGTTGGGCGTCAGCCTGCGCCCGACGGCGAACGGCGCCTTCATTCTCGACCCAGTCACCAGCGGCGTGATTCAACGCGACGCATCGGCGCCGGTGCAGGGGCTGGTTGAACCGGAGCCGGGGGCGCCGGTTTCGGATGCCTTGCGCGTGCCTATGCCGAACGGCGCCGACGGTGTTATGCTATTGGTGTATCGAGCGGAGGAGGGCCGCTTTGAAAACCTTTTGGAGCTCTCTCTGCAATTGGACGAAACACAATTTTAAGCAAACCTCATGAGGAGACCCTGCAATGCGCGTCGTCATCATCGGCGGCAGCGGCCACGTAGGCACCTATCTGGTTCCGCGTCTGGTCGAAGCCGGGCATGAAGTCATCAACGTCAGCCGACAGCAGCGAGCGCCCTATCAGCCCCACGGCGCATGGCGGCAGGTGCGCTCGGTCGTCATCGACCGCAGCGCAGCCGAAGCGGAAGGGACGTTTGGCGCCCAGATCGCGGCGCTGCGACCAGACGCCGTGATCGACATGATCTGTTTCACGCTCGCCAGCGCGCAGCAGCTCGTCGAGGCGCTGCGCGGCGCGGTGCGCTGCTTTCTGCACTGCGGCACGATCTGGGTGCACGGCCCCAGCGTCGTCGTGCCGACGGTGGAGACGCAGCCGCGGCGCCCCTTTGGCGAATATGGCGTCCAGAAGGCGGCCATCGAAGCCTATCTGCTCGCCGAGGCGCAGCGCGGAGACTTTCCGGCGACCGTGCTGCATCCCGGCCACATCGTCGGGCCGGGGTGGGCGCCGTTGAATCCCGCCGGACACTTCAACCCCCGGGTTTTTGTCACCCTGGCGCGCGGGGAAGAGCTGGCGCTGCCCAATCTCGGCCTGGAGACGGTGCACCATGTTCACGCCGACGACGTGGCGCAGGCGTTCATGCAGGCGCTGGCGCACTGGAGCGTCGCCGTCGGCGAGAGCTTCCACGTCGTTTCGCCGGCGGCGGTGACGCTGCGCGGCTACGCCGAGGCTGTAGCAGGCTGGTTCGGGCAAGAGGCGAAGCTGCGCTTTCTGCCGTGGGAGGCGTGGCGCGCCACCGTCAGCGAGGAGGAGGCGCAAGCCACGTGGGATCACATCGCCCACAGCCCCCACTGTAGCATTGAGAAGGCGCAGCGGCTGTTGCGCTATCAACCGCGTTACTCCTCGCTGCAGGCGGTTTACGAATCCGTGCAATGGTTGATCGAACATCAAGGATTGTTGACGCAATGAAACCCTGGACATTGGCGGGCAAACGCGCGCTGATCACCGGCGGCAGCAAGGGCATCGGACTGGCGACGGTCGATGAGTTCCTGGCGCTGGGCGCCGAGGTGCTGATCGCTGCGCGCGGGCGGGAAGCGCTGGAGAGCGTGGTCGAAGAACGCCGCAAGGCCGGCTTTGCGATCGCAGGCGTGCAGGCGGACGTGAGCAGCGAGGCGGGCAGGCAGGCCGTGATCGAGGCCGTGCGCTCCCGTTGGGAGGGCCTGGATGTGCTCGTGAACAACGCCGGCACGAACATCCGCCGCCCGACGGTGGAGTACACCGCCGAGGAGGTGGCGCATCTTTTCGCCGTCAACTTCACGAGCGCCTACGAGCTGACGCGCGCGCTCTATCCGCTGCTCCGCCGCGGCCAGGGCGCAGCCGTCGTCAACGTCGCCTCGGTGGCGGGCATGCTCGACGTCGGCAGCGGCTCGCCCTATGGAGCGACCAAAGCGGCGATGCTGCAGATGACGCGCAACCTGGCGGGCGAATGGGCGAAGGACGGCATTCGCGTCAATGCGGTCTCGCCCTGGTACACCGAGACGCCGCTGGCCTCGCCTGTGCTGCGCGACCCGGAGCGGCTCGAGCGCATTCTGATGCGCACACCGCTGGCGCGCATCGCCGACGCAGAAGAGGTGGCCGCCGCCATTGCGTTTTTGGCCATGGACAAAGCGTCGTATATCACCGGCGTCAACCTGGTGGTGGACGGCGGAATGACGATCAAAGGTTTATAGGGGCAAAGGCTTACAGGGAGTATTTCGCATGGGGAAAATTGCATTGCATTGGGCCGGGCATGATAGCACGATGTTCATCGCGCGCGACAGTTTTGGACACATGGTGGTGACCGGCTCCTGGCCCAAAGAAGGCGATCCGGATTGGGTGGAGTGGAAGGGCGTCAAGCCGTCGGACCTGCTGGTGATGGCGCTCTGTTCTTGCTCAGCCTACGACGTGGTGACTATCTTGCGTCGGCAGCGTCAGAACCTGACCGATCTGCACATCACGGCGGATGCGCAGCAGGCCTCGGAGCCGCCCTATGCATTCACCGCCATTCATCTCCATTACAAGGTCTCCGGGTGCAATCTAGACCTGGCCAAGGTCGAACGGGCCATCAAGCTCTCTGAAGAGAAGTACTGCTCGGTGGCGGCCACGATCCGTGCAGTCGCCAAAATCACGCATAGTTTTGAGGTGCTTCCAGCCGAAGCGCTTTCAGCTGCTGAGCAGCCTCCAGGTTGAGCAATCCTCTTTCGGGAAGCTCCGGGCTTCCTGGAAGAGGACGGCGAATATCCTGCGTCGGCCTGGAAATCAACGGAATTCTGGAGGACGCACACTTTGTCACACTTTGTCCGATCGCCATGACTGAAACCATCGCCTCTCCTGTTCAAGGTCTGAGCGAAGAAGAAGCGCAGCGTCGGCGCCGACAGGGTCTGGGCAACGAAGCCCAGGTCAAAACCGGCCGCACCTATTTTCAGATTGTCCGCGAGAATCTTTTCACCTTCTTCAACATCGTGCTCCTCTCGCTGGCGGCGGCCTTGCTGATCCTGGGCAGCCCGCGCGACGCCCTCTTCACCGGCGCCATCGCTCTGCTGAACGCCGTGATCGCCACGGTGCAGGAGGTGCGCGCCAAGCGCAAGCTCGACGCCATTGCGCTCTTGACGCGGCCCAGGGCCAGGGTGATCCGAGAAGGCGTTGTCCGCGAAGTCGACCCGGCGGAGGTTGTGCTCGGCGACATTCTGGCGGCGGGTCCGGGCGATCAGGTGGTCGCCGACGGCGTGATCGTGGGCGGCGGCGTGGCGGAATTCGACGAGTCGCTCCTCACCGGCGAGTCCAATCCGGTTCCCAAACAGGCGGGCGATCCCGTTTACTCCGGCAGTTTTGTGTTGAGCGGCGAGGCGCTCTATGAGGCGCAAAAGGTGGGGCTGGAGAGCTTCGTCAACAAGCTGGCCGCCAGCGCGCGGCAGTTCACCCGCGAGCTGACGCCGCTTCAGCGCGAGGTGAACCTCTTCGTGCGCATCCTGCTGGTGCTGGTCGTCTACTTTGGCGTGGCCATCGCCGCCAATTTTCTCATCATGCGCAATGCGCCGCTTTTGCAGAGCATACAGGCGGCCTCTGTGGTCTTTGGCCTGGCGCCGGCCAGCCTCTTCCTGATGATCGTGGTCGCCTACGCGCTGGGTGCGGTGCGCATCGCCGACAAAGGGGCGCTGGTGCAGCAGGCGAACGCCGTAGAGTCCCTCTGCCACGTCGATGTGCTCTGCCTGGACAAAACCGGCACCCTCACCACCAATCGCATGCATTTGCAGCGCATCGAACCGCTGCGCGGGCATCGCGAGGGAGAAGTGCGGCGCTTGCTGGGAACCTATGTGCGCAGCCTTGGTGCCGCCAACGCCACTACGGAAGCGATCGCCGCTGCCTGCGAGGGCGAGGCGGCGCCGCCTCGTGCAGTGGCCCCCTTTTCCTCCGCCCGCAAATGGAGCGGGCTGACCTTCGATGCGCCTTCTCTGCGAGGGACCTTCGTCCTCGGCGCGCCGGAAATATTGCAGCCGGCGTTGGATCATTCGGACGACGCGTGGCAGACCGAAGCGCACGTATGGGCGCTTGCCGGTCATCGGGTGTTGCTCTTCGCCGCTGCGGAAGAGCCCCTTCCGACCTTTGGCGAGGTCGGGGAGCCTCGGCTGCCGCCGCGTCTGACGCCGCTTGCGCTGCTTGTTTTTGTGGATGAGCTGCGCCCGGAAGCGCGCACGACGCTGGAAGGGTTTCGCCAGGCGGGCGTCGCCATCAAGATCATTTCCGGCGACAACCCGCACACGGTGGCGGCGGTGGCGCGGCAGGTGGGATTTGGCGAAGACGGCGTTCCGCTCAAGCTCATCAGCGGGCCCGAGCTGGAGCTACTGGATGAGGCGGCTTTCAAGCTCGCCGTTGTGGAAACCGACATCTTCGGTCGCATTACGCCGGAGCAAAAGCAGCGCATCGTGTGCGCGCTGCGGGAGCAGGGCCATTACGTCGGCATGACCGGCGACGGCGTCAACGACGTGTTGGCGCTCAAGCAGGCCAATCTGGGCATCGCCATGCAAAGCGGCGCCCAGGCCACGCGCAACGTCGCCGGCCTTGTGCTTCTGAACGATTCATTCGAGGCGTTGCCGCAGGCGCTGATGGAAGGCCAACGCATCATGCACGGCATGGAGGACACGCTTCGGCTCTACCTCACGCGCATCTTCACCCTGGCGATTTTAATCAATTCGCTGGCGCTGCTGTCGGCCGGCTTCCCCTATACCCCGGCGCAGAATTCGATGATCGCCATCTTCAGCCTGACGATCCCGGCCTTCTTTCTCACGCTTTGGGCGCCGACCGGCGCCGTGCCGCGCGGCAGCCTGGTGCGCAAGTTGGTCAACTTTGTCCTGCCCGCTACGATTGTGACCAGCTTTTTTTCCTTGAGCGTCTATCTTTATTTCTTACTTACGACCGAAAATTGGCCCTACGCGCAGCTGATCCTCACCTACGCCTCGATCGTGAAGGGATTGCTGCTGGTGATTTTCGTACAACCGCCGACGGAGTTCTGGGCCGGAGGAGATCGCTTGTCCGGCGACTGGCGCCCCACGATGCTGGCGACGGGGCTGCTGGTGGTGCTATTGTCAAGTCCGTATAATCCCATCCTGCGCGGCTTCTTCGGCCTTTCACCGCTGCGCAGTCTGATGGATGGCCTGGTCATCGCCGGCTTTACGCTCGTCTGGATTTTCACCCTGCGGCTGGTTTGGAAATGGCGCATCGTTGACCGTTACCTTGACGTCAATCTGGCCGACTGGGAAAGCTCCAACCGAGAATAGTTCACACATTCAGGAGGATCTTCGACCATGAGCAATCGCATTCCTGCATCGCATATCGATCTGATTGAGGGCCCCTACTACGCTGTGCTGACGACGATTGCGCCGGACGGACAGCCCGAGAACACCGTCGTCTGGTGTTCATGGGACGGCGAGCACGTGTTGGTCAACACCGCGGAGGGACGGCGCAAACCCGCCAACGTGCGCAAGAATCCCAAAGTGGCGCTGACGGTGATCGACCCACAGAATCCCTTCCGCTGGATCGACGTGCGCGGAGAAGTGGAAGCGATCGTCGACGATGCCGACTACGCCAACATCAATGCGCACGCCTTGCTCTATGAAGGCAAGGAAGAATATTACGGTGGCGTTGCGCCGGCGGAGCGCAAGGGCAAGGAGCGACGCATTATCTTCAAAATCCGCCCGCGCCGCGTTGTGGCCTTCCCCGCTTAGCAGACCTTAATTGTCGCCGGGCGCAGCTCGACAAATGACAAAGTGAACGGGCTATGAAGTCACAAACCACAGATTCCATTACGCATGAAACCACTGCATGGCATGCCCTGGCGGCGGAAAGCGTTCTTGTGCAGCTTGGCGCAGATCAACACAAGGGATTGACGTCCGAAGAAGCCAGAAGGCGGTTGGTCCGGTACGGCCCTAACCGTCTGACCGTAAGACGCGGCAAAAGTCCTTGGTTGCGTTTTCTGCTCCAGTTCCATCATCCTCTGATTTACATTTTATTGGCGGCGAGCGCCGTCGCCGCCCTCTTTAAGGAGGCGATCGACGCCGCCATCATTCTTGGCGTGGTGCTGATCAACGCAATCCTCGGCTATCTCCAGGAAGACAAGGCCGAAAAAGCGCTCGATGCGTTGGCGCAGACCATGGTCACCGAAGCGACTGTGGTGCGCGACGGCCAGGTCATGCAGATCGCAGCGACGGAGCTTGTGCCCGGCGATCTTGTGCTTCTACAAAGCGGCGATAAAGTTCCGGCGGATTTGCGCCTCATTCACAGCCGTGAGCTTCAGATCGCCGAGGCTGCGCTCACCGGCGAGTCCACGCCGGTGCAAAAGGACGCTCGAGCAGAAATTGCGGCGACAACCCCGGTGTCGGAGCGCCTGAACATGGCGTATGCATCCACGCTGGTGACCTATGGCCAGGGCGTCGGCGTCGTCGTGGCCACCGGCGACAACACGGAAGTGGGTCGCATCTCTCACCTGATCGCCACGGCCGAGGAGATGCAGACTCCGCTGACGCGCAAGATCGCCGATTTCAGTCGCATCTTGCTTTATGTAATCCTGCTCCTGGCGGGGCTGACCTTCCTGATCGGCGCCGTCCGCGGTCAACCCCTGCTGGAGACGCTGATGGCGGCGATTGCGCTGGCGGTCAGCGCCATTCCCGAGGGCCTCCCTGCGGCGGTGACGGTCACCCTTGCCATCGGCGTGACGCGCATGGCCCAACGTCGCGCCATTATTCGGAAGCTGCCCGCCGTTGAGACGTTGGGAAGCACGACGGTGATCTGTTCGGACAAAACCGGCACGCTCACCCAAAATCAGATGACGGTTCAACGGATCGTGGCGGGCGGCGTCGCCTATGAAGTCACCGGCGCAGGGTATGAGCCGGTGGGTGAAATTCGTCGCTTGGACAAGACAACTCTGGACAAGACGACGGAGGATTCAGGCCCGAACCTCGCTCTGTTGGAGTGCCTGCGCGCCGGCTTGCTCTGCAATGACAGCAAGTTGCTCGAACAGGAAGGCAAGTGGGAAGTCGTGGGGGATCCGACGGAAGGCGCGCTCATCGTTGCGGCGCGCAAGGCGGGGATGAACCTTCTCGACGATCGTCTTTTCCTTCCTCGTCTGGATGTAATCCCGTTCGAGTCCGAACATCAGTATATGGCCACGCTGCACGACGCCGGCGAGGGGCAACCGCGCCTCGTCTACGTCAAAGGAGCGCCCGAAGTCATTTTGCAGCGGTGCTCTACGATGCTCGACGCCGCAGGGCAGTGCCTCCCCTTGGATGCGAGCGCTGTACGCTGCATCGCTGAAGAATTCGCCGCCGGCGGCCTGCGCGTTCTGGCGTTTGCGCGCCGCGCGTTGCCGGCGCACGTGAACCAGCTGCGCAGAGAGGATGTGGCGTCGGAGCTGACGTTTCTGGGTTTACAGGCGATGATAGACCCACCGAGGCCCGAAGCGATAGCAGCTGTGCGCGTCTGCCAAGAGGCCGGCATCCGGGTCAAAATGATCACCGGAGACCACGCCTTGACGGCGGCGGCGATCGCCGCTCAGATCGGTCTCGGCGGCGATTCAAACGGCCATCCCGCCATTCTTACAGGTCGCGACATCGAGGCGACCCCGGATGAGACGCTTGCGGAAATTGCAGAGCGCACCACCGTCTTCGCCCGGGTTGCGCCTGAACAAAAGCTGCGTCTGGTCAAAGCGCTGCAACATCGCCGTCATGTTGTGGCGATGACCGGGGATGGCGTCAACGACGCGCCGGCCCTCAAGCAGGCCGACATCGGCATCGCCATGGGCCTCACCGGCACGGACGTCGCCCGTGAGGCGGCGGACATGGTGCTCACCGACGACAATTTCGCAACCATCGAGGCGGCCGTTGAGGAAGGCCGCGGGGTGTTCGACAATTTGACGAAAATTATTGCATGGACGCTGCCGACCAATCTCGGCGAAGGATTTGTCATCCTGGCCGCCGTAGCGCTCGGCGCCGTGCTGCCGATCCTGCCGGTTCAAATTTTGTGGATCAACATGACGACGGTTGGCGTGTTGGGGCTGGTGCTGGCGCTCGAAAATAAGGAGCCCGGCATCATGCGGCGACCGCCGCGCGACCCTGAAGCGCCGATCCTCACCGATGTGCTGTTGTGGCGGATCGCCATTGTGGGTCTCCTCATCTTGCTTGGCGCGTTCGGCTTGTTCTGGTGGGAGCAGCGCAACGGCGCCTCCCTTGCGCAGGCGCGCACCGTCGCCGTCAACGTGGTGGTGATGGTTGAAGTGTTCTACCTCTTCAACTGCCGTTCGCTCACACATTCCATGTTTCACATCGGCCTCTTCAGCAACCCCTGGTTAGGCTTCGGCGTGCTCGGCATGGCGCTGCTGCAGCTGGCGTTCACCTATCTGCCCTGGATGAATGCAGTGCTCAGCAGCGCGCCGATTGGACTGGACGCCTGGGGAAGAATCCTCGGCGTCGCCGTGTTCGGCTATCTCCTCGTCGAACTCGAAAAATGGCTGCGACGCCGTGGAGCGATGCATCGCCTTTGAAGCAAAGAGGCGCCCGCCGCTTCTACAGGATTCCACCGCCATCCTCTTTGAGGAAGTTCCTCAAAGAGGATGGCAGAGACTCCATATTAACAAACTGCTCTGCTCCTACTTCAATGGGGGGCGTTGGGTGACCTGGAGCCCAAAGCCCCGCCGCCGCTTCTCTTCGCTGCGCTCTGCTTGTTCCATCGTAATGCGCCGACGTCGTCATAACAAACAGCCTGAAATAAAAACTTGGTCAATTTGACAAAAGTCATTGACAATTGCGAACATTTGTTCTATAATGCCGCTATCGCACGATTTCAACAGGAGGGGGAGGCGTCATGACTGCATCGATCCCAACATCGCTCTCGACGGAGCATCTCATCGCTGCCCTATACGGCTTGCTCGATGAAACCTTCGACAACGTTCGGGGCTGCTTTCTCGACCGCGGGACCTCGCTTTTTGAAACACTGGCGGCCATTTCGGCGGAGAAGGCGTCCATTCCGGTTGGAGGCAAATGCAGCGTATCATCCAGGCGAGATTCGTGAGGCGTTATGCGCGCTGAAACCCTAGGGGGATCGAGCGCCGTTCATTGACGTCGATCTTTGGGAACAGCATTCCGTCGTCACCTTTTTCATCTTTCAACGTCTCCTTGAATTGCCTGATCAACGACTCGACATGGAGAACAAACTCAATGACCATCACCCACAAAATCGCCCCTCATCTCTGGTTTGATCGGGAAGCCGTCGAGGCGGCGCAGTTTTACATCTCGATCTTCCCCAATTCCAGGCTGGACTACGTCACCGTGCTGCACGACACGCCATCCGGCGATGTAGAAAGCCTGTTGTTCGAGCTCATGGGACAACCTTTCTACGCCATCAGCGCCGGTCCGCTGTTTCAGTTCAATCCTTCCATTTCCTTCACCGTGCAGTGCGCCTCCGCCGAAGAAGTGGACGCTCTCTGGCATCGGCTGATTGAAGGCGGTCAGGCGCTGATGCCGCTCGACGCATATCCCCCCTTTAGCCAACGCTACGGCTGGCTGAAAGACCGCTACGGCGTCTCCTGGCAATTGATCGCTTCCGGCGAACCGAGCGCTGGTTTGCCGACGGTTTATCCTTCATTGCTTTTTGTTGGGGAAAATTACGGCAAGGCGGAGGAGGCGCTTCATTTCTACACCTCGGTCTTCCGGAACTCCGCCATCGGATCCGTGGTTCGGTACGGCCCAGGGCAGACGACCGACCGAGAAGAGGCGATTTTATTCGCCGACTTCCTCTTGGAAAATCAACGATTCACCCTCGGCGAGAGCGGCTTTCCCCACGAGTTCACCTTCAATGAGGCTATCTCGTTGATCGTCAACTGCGAGACGCAGGCGGAGATCGATGATTACTGGGAGCGCCTCTCCGCAGTTCCAGAAGCCGAACAGTGCGGCTGGCTGAAAGATCGCTACGGCGTCCCCTGGCAGATTGTCCCAACGGCGATGGACGAGATGATGCGCACCGGCTCTCCAGAACAGATCGCGCGCGTCACACAGGCTTTCCTCCCCATGAAAAAGCTCGATCTCGCCGCGCTGGAGCAAGCGTTTTGGGCCGCGTAACGCAAAAAGAAAGTTTTTCACAAAACCTTGTACAAAAAGGAGGAACCATGACGACGCAGACGACCCCGCGCTCCCACGGCGCGTTCACCTGGATGGACCTGGCCACGCCCGACCTGGAAGGCGCAAAGCGGTTTTATCATCAAGTGTTTGGCTGGGAGTTTCTCGATCTCGGCGCAGAGGTGATGCACTACCACTACGCCCTGGCGCAGGGGCGCCCGGCGGCCGGCCTAGGTCCGTCGCAGCCGGACAGCGCCATGCCCACCGCCTGGACAATCTTTCTTTCCGGCGCCGAAGGAGACGCCGAGCGCGTTCGGACGCTCGGCGGGCGGGTGCTTCTGGAGCCGATGACCATCGGCGACGCCGGCAAAATGAGCATTTGCGCAGACCCAACGGGCGCCGTCTTTGGCCTCTGGCAGCCGATCCGCTTCATCGGCGCCGCCGTGGAAGGCGAACACGGCGGCATTGCATGGAGCGAAGTCAACACGCGCGACGCAGCCGCAGCGTGCGATTTCTACGGCAAGCTCTTCGGCCTCACGCCAAGCCCGCAAGGCGGAGCGTATTTCATCCTGCGCCGAGGAGAGGAGATGTGCTTTGGCGTGCAACAGATGGATGCGGAATGGGGCGACGCCCCGCCGCACTGGATGGGCTACTTCGCCGTCGACGACGCAGATGCAGCGGTTGAGCGCGCCGCCGCCGGCGGCGGCTCCATCGCTGCGCCAGCGGTCGACACGCCGTATGGGCGCATCGCCGTCGTGGCCGATCCCTACGGCGCGTTGTTCAGCGTCATTCAATTGCCCGCCGCGGCGTGAAACAGGGTTGCGTTGATGCGACTTCGCGCTGCACGACGCATACGCAACACGCAACACGTATGATCATCACAAAGGAGGAAATTCATGGCGACCGTCCGCGTGTTGGTCGGCACCCGCAAGGGCGCCTTTATTCTGACTTCCGACGAGGCGCGGCAAGCTTGGAAGGTGAGCGGCCCATTCTTCGCCGGCTGGGAAATCTATCACATCAAAGGCTCCACCGTTGACCCAGACCGCATCTACGCTTCGCAGTCGACCGAATGGTTTGGTCAGTTGATTCAGCGCTCCGACGACGGCGGCGCCACGTGGACGCCGGTGAGCAACGAGTTCGCTTACGAGGGCGTTCTAGGCACGCATCAATGGTACGACGGCGCGCAGCACCCCTGGGAGTTCAAGCGCGTCTGGGTGTTGGAGCCGTCGCCAATCGATGCGGAGGTCGTCTACGCCGGCGTGGAGGACGCCGCCCTCTTCCGCAGCGACGACGGCGGCCAGAGCTGGCGGGAGCTGCCTGCGCTGCGCAAGGCGAAGGGCAGCCTCTGGCAACCGGGCGCAGGCGGCATGTGCCTGCATTCGATCCTGATCGATCCCACCGATCCGGAGCGGCTTTTCACCGCCATCTCCGCAGCAGGCGCGTTTCGCAGCGACGACGGCGGCCAGAGCTGGCGCCCCGCCACTCACGGGTTGAAATCCAACTGGGAGCTGCCCGACCCTGAAGCCGAGATCGGCCACTGCGTGCACAGCATCACCATGCATCCCTCGCGGCCCCAGGTGCTCTTCATGCAAAAACACTGGGATGTGATGCGCAGCGACGACGCCGGCGAGAACTGGTATGAGATCAGCGGCAACTTGCCCAGCGACTTTGGCTTTCCGATCGTCGTGCACGCCCACGAACCGGAGACGATCTACGTCGTGCCGATCAAGAGCGACTCCGAACATTATCCGCCGGAGGGCAGGCTGCGCGTCTATCGCAGCCGCACCGGCGGCAACGAGTGGGAGGCGCTCACCGACGGGCTGCCCCAGGCGCACTGCTACGTCAACGTTCTGCGCAGCGCCATGGCGGTCGACGCCCTGGATTCGTGCGGCGTCTACTTTGGCACGACCGGCGGGCAGGTCTACGTCTCGCCCGACTCCGGCGATCACTGGACGGCGATTGTGCAGCATCTGCCTCCCGTGCTTTCGGTTGAGGTGCAAACGCTGCCATGATACGCGTCGTTCTTCCTCACCATCTGCGCACGCTGGCGAACGTCGGCAAAGAGATCGAGTTGGAAGTGAGCGAGCCGGTCACGCTGGCCGCAGTGCTCGACGCACTGGAGGCGGCCCATCCGATGCTGCGGGGCACGATCCGCAATCGCAACACCGGCCGGCGCCGGTCGTTGATCCGCTTCTTCGCCTGCGGTCAAGACCTCTCCCACGAGTCGCCGGACGCGCCGCTGCCCGCCGCAGTGGCGTCCGGCGCAGAGCCGTTGTTGATCGTCGGCGCCATGGCAGGAGGATGAAACGCAAGGGAAAGCGATCTACGCTTCATACGCTCACACAAAGGCGTCCGGCCGGAGGCCGAACCTACAGTTCGCGTCTCCGGCCTGACATCGGAATCTGCTCAAACGCCCTCTCGTTTGACGCGCTGCGGGCGATGCGATATTGTACAAGCCGCCGCCCTTCCGATTTTCGGGCGGTCGCCGATATCGATCATCGTCAGGATGGAGTAGCCGATGGAGACGCCTGCATCTCACGCAACATCGTTCTGCATCGAACACGCCGATCTCGTCGTCACGATGGATGCGCAGCGCCGCGAAATTCACGATGGCGCAGTCGTCACCCAGGGGCCGGCCATCATCTGGGTGGGTGCAACGAGCGAGCTGCCCGCCGCCCTGCGCGACGCCGCCGATGAAGTCATCCCGGCGCGCGGACGCATCGTGCTGCCCGGCTTTGTCAACACACACCATCACTTCTACCAAACGCTGACGCGCGTCATCCCATCTGCGCAGGACGCCGTGCTCTTCGACTGGCTCAAGACGCTCTACCCGATCTGGGCGGAGCTGACGCCCGACGACGTCTTTATCAGCACGCAGTTGGCGCTGACCGAGCTGCTGCTCTCCGGCTGCACGACGTCGAGCGACCATCACTATCTCTGGCCGAACGGCTGTCGCCTCGACGATCAATTCGCCGCCGCGGAAACGGTGGGCGTGCGTTTCCATGGCGCGCGCGGCAGCATGAGCCTCGGCGAAAGCAAAGGCGGCCTTCCCCCCGACCGCGTCACCGAGGACGAAGAGGCCATCCTGCGCGATTGTCGCCGCGTCGTCGAGGCCTACCACGATCCGAATCGATTCGCCATGCGCCGCGTTGTGCTGGCGCCGTGCAGCCCTTTCAGCGTCACGCCCGACCTGATGCGCGAAAGCGCGACGCTGGCGCGCAGCTTCGGCGCGGCGATGAACGTCCACCTGCACACCCATCTCGCCGAAACGAAGGATGAAGAGGAGTTCTGCCTGGCGCGCTTCGGCCATCGCCCCGGCGACTACGCCGAGCAGCTCGGCTGGACGGGCGACGACGTCTGGCACGCGCACTGCGTCCATCTCAACTCACGGGAAATCGAACGTTTTGCACACACGCGCACCGGCGTCGCCCATTGCCCCACCAGCAACATGCGGCTGGCTTCCGGCATTGCGCCGGTGCGGGCGATGCGCAACGCGGGCGTTCCGGTCGGCCTCGGCGTCGACGGCAGCGCTTCCAACGACAGCAGCCACATGCTCAACGAGGTGCGACAGTGTTTGCTCTTACAGCGGGTGCTGGGCGACCCGCGCGCCATGACGGCACGCGAGGCGCTGGAGATCGCCACGCTGGGCGGCGCAGCCGTCTTGGGGCGAGACGACATCGGCGCGCTGGCCCCGGGCATGGCCGCCGACATCGTCGCCTTCCGGCTGAATACGCTCTGGCACGCCGGCGGCGCCGTGCATGATCCCGTGGCTGCGCTGGTCTTCTGCCAGCCGCAGCCGGTGGACTGGGCCATCGTCAACGGGCGCAAGCTGGTGGCCGACGGCGCGCCGCTGCACCTCGACCTGCCGACCCTGGTCGAACGCCATAACCGCGCCGCGCGCGCATTGGTGGAGCGGGCGGGAAGGTAGGGCGCAATTGACGTTCACCCAACCTGGAACGAACGGGACGGGGACGACGATGCAATCGATCAGAGTGCGCGTGCCGGCGGCCATCGGCGGGGCTGCGCTCGCCCTCGGCCTGCTCTGGCTGGCGCTGACGTCGCCGTTACGCGCTTGCGCCGACTGCGGCGCAACGTTGACGCCGGCGCCGAGATTGACCTCCGGCGCGCTGGCAAGCGTAGAGAGTCCGGCTCTCGCCTTCTCCCCTGGCTGGACGGTGGACGCAAACGGAGCCGATCCATCCGAACCGACCGATCCATTTTCCGAACCTTCCGGCGTCATCACCTTCACCTACGCTGGCGACGCCTTGTGGCTGCTCCTTGCGCCGGGCGACTACTGGGCTTATCTTTACGCCACGGTGGATGATCGACCGGCCAACCGGCTGGTCAATATCCCCGGCAATGTCAACAGCCTTGGCGCGGCTGCAGGCTACAGGACGCTGCTGGCGCCTGAGTTGGCGGGCGCGCCGGAGGACAGGCGGCTGCGCTGGGTGGAGATTCACCGGCATGCACAGCGCGCAGAGGCGCCCGCATCCTCTGCGCACGTCGTGCGGTTGGAGTTCTGGCGCGGATGGGGGCAAAAGCCCTTGCGTGGGGTCGCCGTGGACCCGCCGACGCATGCGCTGCATCGCCCCGGCGAGCGGTTGCCGGTTCTGCCTGCGCCGCAATGGCCGGGCGCGTTGCTGATGATGACCGGATTCTGGTTTCTGGCTGCAACGCTGACGCCGACGCTAAAGGCAAAACTTTCACGGTCGCCTCTGCCCCGGCTTCGCCGGTTCGATCTCTCCTCGCCTTCATGGCAGCGCGGCGCATGGATCGCCTTTGGACTGGGCGCGGCGCTGACGATCGCCGGGACGGCGCTCGACCGCTGGCTGCTGGCGCCGGCGGGCGTGCTTCTACTCGCTGCAGCGGGAGTGGTGCGTCCGGCGCTTTGGCTAGCGGCGCTGCTCTTCGCCCTGCCCTTCGCCTACGCCGTCGATCTGCCGCTGCTTCCCACGCGTGCGCTGGGAATCGTCGACGTTGGCGTGCTGGGCGGCGCAGCCACGCTCGCCGGGCATTGGGCGCTGCGCTCGCTGTCCGGCGAAAAACGTCCGCCCGGCGCCCCATCCTTGGAAGGAGAGCAGCGGGCTGCGCTCTGGCTGCTGGCGCTGATCGGGAGTTGGGCGCTGATCGCCAGCCTGGATGTGTGGTATCCGGCGCTGGCGCTGCGCGAATGGCGCGTCGTCTTCCTGTCTGCACTGATCTTCGGGGGCGTGGGGATCGGCGTGGTGCGTCTCTCATGGGAACCGGCCCTCGATCGTCAGCTGCTCGTTGCAGGCTGGCTACTCGGTGCGACAACCGTTGCGCTGATCGGCCTGTGGGGGTACGTCAGCGGCCAGGGGTTTGTCTCGGCGGCGGAAGGGGTGCGTCGCGTGCAGGCGCTGTACGATTCACCCAACAACCTGGCGCTCTATCTCGACCGCACGCTGGCCGTGACGCTCAGCCTGGCGCTCTTTGTCGAAGGATGGCGGCGCCGCGTGTTTTGGGGCGCCCTGGCCGCAGTGCAGGCGCTGGCGTGGCTGCTCACCTTCAGCAAAGGTGCGCTCTTGCTCGCCGCGCCGGCGATGGCGCTCACCCTGGCGGCGGGAGGCGTCTGGATGGTCAGGCGCCGCCGCGCGTCGCTCAAGCCGCTGCTGGCGCTGGGGGCGTTCCTCTTGCTGGCCGCGTTGGTGTTGACGCCTTTCCTCGGCGCCGAACGTTTTCAGCGCCTGCTCGATTTCGAGCAGGGCACCGGTTTCTTACGGCTACAGCTCTGGCGCAGCGCCTGGGCGATGGCGCTCGACCATCCCTGGCTCGGCGTCGGCCCCGATCAGTTCCTCTATCACTATCGCAGCGTCTACCTCTTGCCGGAAGCGTGGCAGGAGCCAAACCTCAATCATCCCCATAACTTCGTGCTGGATTGGTGGACGCGGCTAGGGCTGGTGGGTCTCCTGTTGGGTGTAAGCTGGTGGGGAGTGGGGATATGGGGGATTTGGCGATGGCTGCGGGGCTCGTCAGAACAACGCGACGAAGCGGCGCTGGCGCTGGGTTGCCTGGCGGCGGCGTTCGCAGCCCTGGCGCATGGACTGATCGACGTGAGTTACGCCTTGCCGGAATTGATGTTGACCTGGACGCTGCTGTTTCATTGGAAGACCGCCAGATAACTCACTTCCTCGGCCGGCGACGTCCGTCGCGATCCGCCACGCGCGCCAGCTCCAACGCCATCCGCTCCATGCGCGCGCTCCAATCTTCGCTGCTGACCTGCGTGCGGATGCGCTCGGCCCAAATCGGGAAGGCGAACGGCGTCAAACGCTTCGTCTCAATTTGAATAATTTCCTGGTGCGCGAGGGCGGTCAGCGTCGCCTCCAGCCGCGTGAGTTCGAGCTGTTGCTGCAACACCTCGCGCCGCGCCTGATCAAGCAGGAGGTTCTCCGGGTCGTACTGCGCCAACACGTCGAAGATCAGGCCGCTGGAAGCCTGGAGCTGCCGCGCGCTCTTGCGACTGCCGGGATGGCCGGCGAAGATCAACCCTGCAACGCGTGCAATGTCGCGAAATTGTCGCCGCGCCAGCTCCGTAGCGTTGATGCACGCCAGCACGTCCTCCAACAGATGCTCGACGCGCAGAAGGCGCCGCCAGTCGGCTTCGGTGAGCGCAAAGGGCGTCGGCGAGAGCAGCTCAAAGCCGTAGTCTGTGGCGAAGGCGCTGATGGTGCGCGGCGCCTCCTGCGCCATGCGATAGGCGACCAGCGCGCTCAGCCCCTCATGTACAAGTCGCCCGGCCAAGGGAAAGACGAAGAGATGATAGCCGTCGCGCGACTTTGTGGATTCGATCAGCAGCTCACCCGGCGCCGGCAGCCGCGACCACCGCTCCTGCAACGCAAGGAGCGGGCGAACGGCGGCCAGCTCGGGCGAAGCGAAGCGTCCATCGCGCGCGGCGGCCAACTGGACGCGCACCGCCCCGGCTAGTTGAGAGGAGAGCGGCATGCGCGATCCCATCCAGTGAGGCACAGCGCCGTCGGCGCCACTGGCTCTGCGCACATAAGCGGTCATCTCTTTGACCATCACCAGCTCCAGCGCGCGGCCGGCGAAGATGAAGCGATCCCCCGGCCGCAGCCGCGCAATGAACGATTCTTCGATGCTGCCCAGCGAGCCGCCTTTGAGATAACTCACTTTGAGCATCCCGTCGCTGGTGATGGCGCCGATCGACATGCGATGGAATTGTGCGATCTGGCGATTGGCCGGTCGATAGCGACCGTTTTCCGGCTTCAGTTTGTTGTATTGCGGGTACGCGTGCAGCGCGCGTCCCCCGTCGCTGACGAAGCCAAGCGCCCAACGCCACTCTTCATCGGTGAGGTCGGCGTAGGCGTAGGTGGTGCGCACCTCGTCGAACAGTTCTTCCGGGACAAAACCCTCGCCCAGCGCGACGGTGACCAGATGTTGCGCCAGCACATCGAGGGGTTTGCGCAGCGGTGTGCGCGCTTCGATCATGCGCTCCTCGATCGCCTGGCGGGCGGCGGCGAACTCGATCAGCTCGAACGCATGGGTCGGAACGCAGAGGATGCGGCTGACGGCGCCCGGCTGATGACCACTGCGGCCGGCGCGCTGCATGAGCCGCGCCACGCCTTTGGGGCTGCCGATTTGAATCACCTGATCCACGGGCGAAAAATCGACGCCGAGATCGAGGCTGGAGGTGCAGACCACGCAACGCAGCCGGCCATCGCGCAGGCGATCCTCGATTTCGGCGCGCAAGGAGGAATCGAGCGAGCCGTGATGCAGCGCGATCTCGCCGGCGAACGCTGGATGCGCCTCGATCAAGGCCTGAAACCAAAGCTCCGTCTGGGCGCGCGTGTTGGTGAAAATCAAGGTCGAGCGCGCCTCTTGCACGGCCTCGACGACGCGCGGCAGCAGCTTCACGCCCAGATGTCCGGCCCAGGGGAAGCGCTCGATGTCGTCCGGGATGAGCGTTTCGATGCGAATCTCTTTCTGGACGTCGCCGGCGATCAGGCGCGCACCGGTTGACGGCGCAGCCCCCATCAAGACTGCCAGCGCCTCCTCGAGGTTGCCCAGCGTCGCCGAAAGCCCCCACACGCGCAGGTCAGGCCGCCATCGGCGCAGACGGGCCAACGCCAGCTCCGTCTGCACCCCGCGCTTGCTGCCCAGCAACTCATGCCATTCGTCCACCACCACACAGCGCAGATGGCGAAAGAGCGCAGCGCTTTCTGCGTAGGACAACAGAAGCGAGAGGCTTTCCGGCGTCGTCACCAGCGCGGTCGGAGGCCGCGTGCGCTGTCGCGCTTTGAGCGTTGCGCTCGTGTCTCCGGTGCGCTTTTCGACCGTCCACGGCAGCCCCAGCGAATTTACGACGGACTGCAATGCAGCTGTTGTGTCGGTCGCCAGCGCGCGCAGCGGCGTGATCCAGAGCACGAGCAGCGGCGGCGCAGGCAGACGAGCCCATTCCGCCGGCTCTGGATATTCGGCGATCCATTCCATCACCGGGCCAAGCCACGCCGCATAGGATTTGCCCATGCCCGTCGGCGCATGGATGAGGCCGCTTTCCCCGGCGAGATAGGCGCGCCACGCTTCGCGTTGGAAGTCAAAAGGCGTCCAACTGCGCGAGGCATAGAACGCGTCGATGGTTTGGCGGGCGATTGCAAGTTGTTCAGGGGCGATTGAGTTCACGACAACATATCTCAACGTAGTTCACCGTCTCTGCGAGGCGCAGAGGTCCACCTGGAATCAAACCTGAACTTGTGCACAATGGCCATGGTTGAAAATAAAATCAGAATTCGTAGAACCAGCGACAGAACCGGCTGATTTGACGCCTTCCCGCCATCAGCGCGCCAACGTCATTATTCTACAGGATCAACGACTATGACGGAGAAGCTGAAGGCATCGGACGCGTTCGGACAACGGGTGCAGACGCCTCTGGACATCGACGGTGCAGAGTGGCACGCGCTTTCCGAAGAGGAAGTCCTGCGTCGCCTGGCGACGTCGCTCGACGGATTGAGCAGCGAAGAGGCGGAGGTGCGACAGCAGCGCTTTGGCCGCAACATCTTGCCGGTGCGCCCACCGCCGACGCTGCTGGAGATCATCCTCCATCAATTCAAAAGCCCACTCATCTACGTGCTGTTGGTGGCGGGCGTGGTCTCGATTTTGCTTGAAGACGTGAAGGACGCCGTTTTCATTTTCGCCGTCGTGTTGTTGAACGCCAGCCTCGGCGCATTTCAGGAGTGGCGAGCCGAGAAAAGCGCCGCAGCCCTGCAGAGCCTGCTCAGAGTTTACGTCCGCGTGCGCCGTGACGGCGCAGAACGCCTGATGGATGCGGAGGAGCTGACGCCAGGCGACATCGTGCTGTTGGAGTCGGGCAACCGCGTGCCGGCGGACATTCGCCTTTTGCACACCCACAACTTGACGGTGGATGAATCGTTGCTGACCGGCGAGTCGCTGGCTGCGCCGAAACGTGCCGGCGCGCTGGGGCGCGACCTGCCGCTCTCGGAGCGCGTCAACCTCGTCTACGCCGGCTCAATGGTGATCACAGGCCGGGGCGTTGGCGTCGTCTTCGCCACCGGCGCCCGCACAACCGTCGGCGAAATCGCCGCGGCCACCACCACCGCCGACACCGCCAAGCCGCCGCTGGTGATCCGCATGGAGCGCTTCGCCCGCGACGTCAGCTTCGCCGTGCTAGGCGCCAGCGCACTGCTGGCGCTGATCGCCGTCTCCCGTGGCATTCCCTACAACGAAGTCTTCTTCATGGCCGTGGCGCTGGCCGTCTCGGCGATTCCGGAAGGGTTGCCGGTGGCGTTGACCGTAGCGCTCTCGATCGCCACTCATCGCATGGCCAAACGCAACGTGATCGTGCGCAAACTCACTGCCGTCGAGGGGCTGGGCAGTTGCACCTCCATCGCCAGCGATAAGACCGGCACGTTGACGGTCAACAAACAGACCGTGCGCAAGCTGGTCTTTCCCGATGGTCTGACATTGCACGTGACGGGCGAGGGGTACAGCGGCCAGGGCGAAGTCCTGATGAAAAACGGCGCGCCGCTCGATGAATTTACGGAAGCGCGCGTCGAGGCGCTGGTGCGAATCGGCATTCTTTGCAACGAAGGACATCTTGTCTATGACAAAGGGACATGGGAGTATCACGGCGACGCCGTCGACATCGCCCTGCTGGCCCTCGCCTATAAAATCGGCGCCGACCCGACGAAAGCCCGCGAAGCCGTCCAGATCGTGGCGGAGGTTCCGTTCGAGTCCGACCGCCGTTACGCCGCCACCGCCTACCGCTGGAACGGCGCCGGTCGGATCGCCGTCAAAGGCGCCCTGGAGGTGATGTTGCCCTATTGCACACACATGCACACCGCCCGAGGCGTCGAAACCATCGTTGCGGCGCCCATCGAACAGGCGGCGATGGCGATGGCGGCTAACGGCTATCGCGTGATTGCACTGGCGGAAACAGCGCCTTGCGTCAGCGACGAGGACGTCGCGCTTGACGACAACAGGCTGCCCCCGTTGACCCTGGTGGGGTTGGTCGGGTTGATCGATCCACTGCGCCCTGAGGCAAAGCCTGCCGTGCAAAAATGCATGGAGGCGGGCATCCGCGTTGCCATGATCACCGGCGACCATCCGGCCACAGCGCTTGCGATCGCGCGGGAGCTCGGCATTGCCTCCAGTGCGGAGGAAATTGTGACGGGGAAGATGTTGGCGGAGGTGGGTCCTGCAGATACGCCGGCGTTTATCGAGACCGTGCAACGGGCGCGCGTCTTTGCGCGCGTGACGCCGATGCAAAAGCTGGCGATCGTCGAGGCGCTGATCCGACTTGGCCATTTTGTGGCGGTCACCGGAGACGGCGTCAACGACGCGCCGGCGCTGCGCGCCGCCAACATCGGCGTGGCGATGGGGTCAGGCTCCGATGTGGCGAAGGACGTCGCATCGATCATCGTCACCGACGACAATTTCGCCTCGATTGAAGCCGGCGTCGAAGAAGGGCGCTTCGCCTACGACAACGTGCGCAAAGTGACCTATCTGCTCATCTCCACCGGCTTCGCCGAGGTGGTGCTCTTCACCCTGGCGGTGTTCAGCGGCCTTCCTCTGCCGCTCTTTGCCGTGCAGCTGCTCTGGCTGAACCTGGTCACCAACGGAATTCAGGATGTGGCGCTGGCGTTCGAGGCGGGCGAACCGGGCGCGATGCGTCGTCCTCCGCGCAAGCCAACGGAAGGCATCTTCAACCCGCTCATGGTGCAACAGACGCTGGTCTCCGGCTTAACGATTGGCCTGATCGCCTTTGGCGCATGGTTCTGGCTGCTCCGCGCAGGCTACGATGAATTTGCGGCGCGCAATCTGTTGCTTCTGCTGATGGTGCTTTTTGAGAACGTGCATGTTTTCAACTGCCGCTCAGAATACACGTCGGCGTTTCGCGTGCCGCTGCGCAACAACCGTATTCTCACCGTCGGCGTCGTCGTGGCTTTTTGCATCCACATGCTTTCCATGCACATCCCCTTCATGCAGGAGCTGTTGCGCATTGCGCCGGTCAACCTGCAAGAATTTGGTCTCATGTTGGCGTTGGCGCTCAGCGTGCTGGCGGCGATGGAGATCTTCAAGTGGGTGCGCAGTCGAAGTCCGAGAGACGCCTTTGCCGCCTTCGGGGCGAGGTGACCGTCTGCCGAGAGCCTTCGGCTTGCGAGCCTTGCTCCCCCTCTCCCAGCATTGGGAGAGGGGGCCAGGGGGTGAGGGCCTTGCTCCCCCTCTCCCAGCCTTGGGAGAGGGGGCCAGGGGGTGAGAGTCTTCTACAGTGAACCCCGAATGCATCCGCGCCGCCGCAAAAAACCATCAAGCCCCCGAGAACGAACGTCGGGGCGTCCCTGCGACAAGGAAAGCGGCGCCGCTTTATTCCGCAAGCTCGGCGGAGCGCTCGACGAGCTGATGGCGGCGCTCTTGAAGCTCGGCCAGCCGTGAACGCTCGCGCTCCACGACATGGGCGGGCGCCTTGGAGGTGAATGCGTCGTTGCTCAGCGCGGCCTCGATGCGTTGAATCTGCCGATCGATGTTTTCCAGCTCGGCCTGGAGGCGCCTGCGCTCCGCCTCCAGGTCGATCAGACCGGCGAGCGGCAAGTAGACGGTGACGCCGCCCGCAACGAGCGTCGCCGCCTTGCCGGGAGGCGTCAGCTCGGTTGCGACCACAATCTCAGCCGGCTCCAGGCGCGCCAGCGCCGTAATCACAGGAAGGTTGGCATTGATGAGGTCGGCGTGCTCGTTTGCGCTGAAGAGCGCAGCGATGCGTCGCGCGGCAGGCACGTCGTATTCGGTGCGGACGTTGCGGATGCCGCGGATCACCTCTTGCAGCCGCGTAAACTGTTCCTCCGCTTCGAGATCGGGCTGGCCGCTCTCCTCCGGCCAGCGCATCACCATGATCGACCTGCCGTCGCCTGCCATTCCCGGCAGATTCTGCCAGATCGCCTCCGTCACAAAGGGCATGTAGGGGTGGAGCAACCGCAACGTGCGTTCGAGCACGTAGGCCAACACCTGGCGCGTGGCCTGCGCTTCAGCGCTCTGGGCGTCGGCCAAACGCACTTTGGACGCCTCGATGTACCAGTCGCAATACTCGCTCCACAGAAACTCGTAGAGCTGACGGCCGGCTTCGCCGAGCTGCCAGCTTTCGATCAGGCGGTTGACGTCACGGCGCACGCTCTCATAGCGACTGAGAATCCAGCGATCGGCCAGCCCAAGCAGGCTGCGCTCAGGCAGGCGATAGGTAGGGCTGTGCGGGTCGCTGAAATCAACCGCCAGCTCGGTGTCTTGCAATTTTATGATCACAAAGCGGGCCGCGTTCCAAATTTTGTTGGCAAAATTGCGGTTCGCCTCGATGCGGCTGACGCTGAGCTTCAGATCGTTGCCCGGCGTGCTGCCGGTCAGGAGCGTGAAGCGCAGCGCATCGGCGCCGTATTCGTCGATCAGGTCGAGCGGGTCGAGCGCGTTGCCCAGGCTCTTGCTCATCTTGCGCCCCTGCTCATCGCGCACCAGGCCGTGCAGATAGACCACGCTGAAGGGAGCCTCGCCGGTGAATTTCAGCCCCATCATGATCATGCGCGCCACCCAGAAGAAGAGGATGTCGTAGCCGGTCTCCAACACGGTGGTCGGATAGTAGGTGGCGAGGTCTTCAGTCTGATCGGGCCAACCCAGGGTGCTGAAGGGCCAGAGTCCGCTGCTGAACCAGGTGTCGAGCACGTCTGGGTCTTGTTGCAAGTTGACCTCGCGGCCGTAGTGTGCGGCGGCGCGGGCGCGCGCCTCCGCCTCGGTGCGTCCGGCGAAGGCGACGCCGTCCGGCCCGTACCAGACCGGGATGCGATGCCCCCACCAGAGCTGGCGAGAGATGCACCAGTCGCGAATATTTTCCAGCCAGTGGTTGTAGACGCGCTCGAAGCGCTGCGGCACGATCTGAATGTCGCCGTTGGCGACCGCAGCCAGCGCCGGTTTCGCCAGCGGCTCCATCTTCACCCACCACTGTTCGCTCAGCAGCGGCTCCACCACGGAGCCGCAGCGCTGGCAGTGGCCGACCTGATGCACGTGCTCTTTGTCGCCGACCACCAGCCCGGCCGCCTTCATGTCCGCCCAGAGCTTCTTGCGCGCCTCGAAGCGATCCAGGCCGGCGTAGGGGCCGGCTGCAGCGTTGAGCGTGCCGTCCTCGTTCATGATGTTGATCATGGGCAGGTCATGCCGCTTGCCGATCTCGTAGTCGTTGGGGTCGTGGCCGGGCGTCACCTTCAGCGCGCCGGTGCCGAACTCCGGATTGACGTAGGCGTCGGCGATCACGGGGATCTCGCGCTGGAGCATGGGCACGAGCGCAGTCTTGCCCACGTAGGCGGCGTAGCGCGGATCATCGGGATGCACGGCGACCGCAGTGTCGCCCAGGATCGTCTCCGGCCGCGTGGTGCTCACCTCCAAATAGCCGCCCTCCTTAAGCGGATAGCGGAAGGTGTAAAGCCGGCCGCTCACCTCCTCGTGCTCCACTTCAAGGTCGCTGAGGGCGCTCTGGCAGCGCGGACACCAGTTGACGAGGTAGTTGCCCCGGTAGATCAGCCCTTCGTCGTAGAGGCGCACGAAGGCTTCCATCACAGCCCTGCTCAGCCCTTCGTCAAGCGTGAAGCGTTCGCGCGTCCAGTCGCAAGAGATGCCCATGCGTTTCTGCTGCGCCGTGATGCGCGCGTGATACTCATGCTTCCAACGCCACACCTCATCCACGAAGCGTTCGCGCCCCAGGTCATGACGGGTGACGCCCTGCTTTTCAAGATGGCGCTCCACCACGTTCTGCGTGGCGATGCCGGCATGGTCGGTGCCCGGAACCCACAGCGTCGGGTCGCCCAGCATGCGATGATAGCGGATCAGCATGTCTTCGATGCTGCTGGTGATGGCGTGGCCGAGATGCAAGGCGCCGGTGACGTTGGGCGGCGGCATTGGAATGACGAAAGGACGTCGTCGAGGATCGGCCAGTCCGCTGGCGATTTGCTGCTCTGGCCGGAAGAAACCGCTCTGCTCCCACCATGCATAGAGTTTTTCCTCCACCTGGCGCGGGTCGTAGGCTTTGGGCATGGTTGTTTCGGTCATGGTTTGCTCGGTCATAAGATTGCCTCACTTGATCGGTCGATCCATTTAAACAAAGGGCGAAAAATTTTTCACGCCTCTGGCAGTTCACCGATGAATAAAAAAACCGCTTCATCGTTCAAGGACGAAGCGGCTCCGCGGTACCACCTTGATTATACGCCGCCTAAAACGGACGTATCACTCGTTGCGCGTTAACGGGCGCCATCCGAGGAGCGCTACTGAACAGTTCACGCTCCCGACCTTCCCGGCGACCTTCCCTGCCCCCTGTGCGGGCGAGGCTTTCAGCCGATGACCTCGCCTCTCTGGCGCCGGCGCAGCAGGTACTCCTCCGGTGCAATGTCGTTCCATCAGTTCGGTTGTCAATTGGTTATCAACCAATTGCTGAATAGTATAGCGGAGGGTGAGCCGGTTGCCAAACCGGCGTCTGAATGTTTCGTCACTCTGGCCTCATCTTTATCCGATCCCCCGGTTCGGTGGCCGTCGCCCCTTGAAAGGGGGCGGCTGTGCGCTGATTCACAGCGGAAGAATGAAGAACAATGCGGAAACGCGTCGCCGTTTCAGTATACATAGAAGTCACGCAGTTGGAAGTTGCGCAGTTGAACCCGGCAATCGAGCGAGCGGATTGGGCAAACAGACGGTGATGACGGTGGGGGCGGCTCTCAGCCGCACATTCCCGATAGCCCCAGGGATTTAGGTGAAACGGGGAAGCGCTGCTGCGAGCTGCGCCTACGAGAGATACACCGGGCTTATCAGGTGCGGCTCCCAGGCGCACGTTCTCGGTGAACCACAGGATTTAGAGGAATTCGGTGAAGCGCAGCTGCGAGCTGCGCCTACAAGGCGCCAGAATCATTTGTTCACTTTCATCGAGCTTCCTGGAAGATCATATTCCATGAGCGGGTTTCAACCTTACAGCGTAATTTCTAACACAGGGATGTGAACGGATGCATCTTCTGCGTAGCCAAACGGTCCGAATTCCCTGTCAAAACTGTCAAGAATTCCTCCGATGACAGGGACTATACTGAATGCAGAAGGATTTGGAAAACATTTCCACAGCCCAAATTTGAAGGAGCGACCCTATGATTCGCAAGTTCTTCTTCATCTTCATGACTGCAATCTTAATCCTGTTTGTCTTTGCGGGGGTTCTCACGGCGTTGGATGTTCAGCCCGTCGCAGTGGTGAAGGCGAATCTGGAGAACGTTCGCTCCTACGCGGCGTCTGCGCGCCCTGCGGGCATGAGCTATGCAGTCGACGGCGGCGAGCTTTACGAAGGACGTCCTGGGGAATGGCGCAAAATCGATCTGCCGACCGGCGTGATCGCCGGTGTTGTGGCGATCGACGGCAGCCGACCGAGCATCGTCTATGTCGGCGCGGCCAATGAGCTGGCGCTGTATCGAATGCGCAGCAAGGCGGGCGGCAAGCATGAATGGCTGCGCGTGCCGTTGCCATCGGAGGGAGTCGGCGGCGTCACGAGCCTGGCGCTGGACAAGGGCAATCGACTTATCTACGTCGGCGCCGACACCGGCGAGATTTTCCGCCTGCGCGATGTTGGCTCCAGCGTCATTGCGGCAGGGCGAACGCAGCTCGATGAGCCGATCGTGCAGCTCGCCGTTGACAGCGTGAACGCCGGGTTGCTCTTCGCTCGCACGCCCTCCCGGCTCTATCGGGGGGAGGAGACGGGCCTGCAGTGGCGAGAAGTTGAAAACCTCGGCAGCGCGCCGACGGCGCTGGCCGTCGTCAACCGCTACCCGGCGACGGTCTATGTGGGCACGCTGGATCGCGGCCTGCTCATGAGCCACGACGGCGTCCGCTGGAGTATGGCCAACGATGGCCTGGGCTTCACGCCCGGCGTCCGGCTCGCCGTAGACGCCATCGCCGTCGACCCTGCGCAGCTGGACGTCCTCTATGTGGCGACGAGCTATCTGTTCGGCCACGCAGAGGTTCATCAAACGCCGAGCGGCGTCAGCATGAGCGTCGATGGAGGCGGCGTCTGGCAGCCCCTGGCGACGGTCGCCGAAGCTCCCGTCGCCGAGCTGCTGCCGGTGACGGGGGAGACCGGCGCAGTCTACGCCCTTACGATGGCCAGCCGCCGACCCGCGGCTCTTGGCTCGGCGCCGCTGATCGTCGAGCCGGCGCCTGCCCTCACCGCCGCCACGACATCGGCCTCCGCCTGGCCGGCTGTCCTCGCCTGGATCGTCGCCGGTCTGGTGGGCCTGGCCTTGCTCTATGGCCTGGGCGCCAATCTGTTCACCGAGATGGAGCGCAGCGCCGCGTCCTTCCGAGTGCATCGGCCATCGGTCACCCATCGCTGATGGCTCCCGGTTCTCCTGCGCAAAGGTGCAGCGCGACCCTACACAAGGGTCCGCTGCACCTTTGTTAACATTTTATTGACGCTTCGATAACCTGAGCGCCGTAGTATAATGATGTTATCCTGCGTGGGAATTGATGATAAAAAGCAAGGAAACTCGACACCGGAAGGACGACATGAGACCTCGTGAACATTTCGACCGGGAATTGCAACACCTGAGCGACTCTGTCATGTTGATGATGAGCCGCGTGGAAGAAGAGTTATCGGTGGTGTTGGCCGCTTACGAACGTTTGGATCCGACGCTGGCTGCAGTGGTGACCGACCTCGACCGTCAGGTCAACAAGATGCGCTTTGACATCGAGGAGCGCTGCATTGTCCTGATCGCTACGCAACAGCCTGCTGCACGCGACTTGCGGCTTATCATCGCTTCGCTGAACATGATCGTCGATCTGGAGCGCATGGGGGATCAGGCCAAAGGCGTGGCCAAAGCGCTGAAACGGCTGCACGGGCGACCGGAGGGGAAACTTCCCGTCGAGATCGCCGAGATGGGTCACATCGTGCTCGACATGCTGCGTCAGCTCAAGGTGGCGTACGCCAACCGGGATATTCAACTTGCCAGCCAGGTGGCAAAGCGCGACGACGAGGTGGACAAACTCTACGCCCGCGCCTTCACACAGATCATGTATCGGCTCTCCGGAGCCGCCACCGTAGAGGAAACCGAGGATATTTACGAGGTCCTGCGCGTGGCGCGCGAGTTTGAGCGCGTGGGCGACTTGATCACCAATGTCGCCGAGCGGCTGATCTTTCTCGTCACCGGCAGCATGGAAGAAGTAAACGTGGAGTCGGACATCACGCAGAACTGATTTTCATTAGCCCGAGCCGCTTCTCCGCAACCCAGGGAGAACGGCTGCTTTTATTTTATTTCCGCCAACTCTCTCCACCCGCTTCGGCTGCAACGCCTTTCCAATGGCCATCGGCTATTTGGGAAGGCGTTTTTGCCGAGTTTGGATACAGTTTCGTTTCCGCCATCTGCCTCGACTCGACTATAATGCTGATCCGACGCTTTCATGCTGAAAGCGTCGATGTACGATTGCACTTTTTGTTCAGCTCTCACATCGATGCGAGCGCTTGCTCAAGGCTGAATACGCTGAAACATATCTTTCAAAATTCACCAGGCCAACCAGATTCGTCGTATGTCTTCCATGCCACAGCAGCCGACCTCCTCCCCAACCCGCTACGATCCTGTCGCCGAGCGTGTGCGAGGCTTTGGCGCCACCGTCTTCGCTGAATTTACGGCGCTCGCCAACGCCGTCGGCGCCGTCAACCTCGGGCAAGGATTTCCGAATTTCGCTGCGCCGGATTTCGTGAAAGAAGCCGCCGTCGCCGCCATCGCCGCCGACTTGAACCAGTACGCGCGCAGCGCCGGCCATCCGCGGCTTGTGCAGGCGCTGGCGCAGACCTACAGCCCGCTCTTTGGACGGACGCTCGACCCCATGACGGAGATCGTCGTCACCGTCGGCGCCACCGAGGGCATCTTCGCCACCATGCAGGCGCTGGTGAACCCCGGCGATGAGGTGATCCTGATCGAGCCGTTCTATGACAGCTATCCGGCGGCGGTGACGATGGCCGGGGGGGTTCCGGTCTATGTGCCGCTGCGCGGCCCGGCGGGCGCTCGCCGCGCCGCCGACTGGACGCTCGACATCGATGAGCTGACGGCCGCCATCACCCCGCGCACCAAGCTGCTTGTGCTCAATACGCCTACGAATCCCTTGGGCAAGGTCTTCACCCGCCAGGAGCTGGAGGCGCTGGCTGCGGTCGTCCGGCGTTTCAACCTCACCGTGCTCAGCGACGAAGTCTACGAGTGGATGGTCTATCCTCCCGCCCAACATGTGCGCATCGCTACGCTGCCGGGCATGTGGGAGCGCACGGTGACGCTGGGCAGCGCCGGCAAGACTTTTTCCGTGACAGGGTGGAAGATCGGTTGGGCGATTGCGCCTCCGCGCCTCGCACACGCCATCCTGATGGCGCATCAATGGATTCCTTTCGCCGTCTGCACGCCGATGCAGGAGGCGATCGCCGTGGCTTTTGAAGAGGCGGAGCGGCGCAATTATTTCGGCTGGCTCGCCGAAATGTACCGCGCCAAGCGCGACCGCCTCTTGGATGCGCTCGAGGCCGTCGGATTGACGCCGGTTGCACCGGATGGCTCTTATTTCATCATCGTCGACACCGGCGCGCTTGACGCACCGGTGCAGCCCGCAGAGCGCCGCGATGTCGCCATCTGCCGCTGGCTGACGACCGAGATCGGCGTGGCGGCCATTCCGCCCAGCCCGTTTTACAGCAAACCGCATCAGCATCTGGCTCAGAACCTGGCGCGCTTCACCTTCTGCAAGACCGATGATCTGCTGGATGAGGCGGCGCGACGTCTGCAGAAGATTCCTAAGCGCGTGGTTTCATAGATGCGCAATCCGGCGAGCAGCGCAGGTTTGGCTTCCGGCCGAACGCTTCAGGTGGAAGAGTGCGCCACGCCAGGGAGGCGCGACCCGGTGAAATGTACACTTTAGCAATTTAGACTTAAAAAAGTCGTGTTTATCGTTGCGACGCTACGCAATCAACGCACATGGAGAGGACGAGGGCGCTATGCAATTTTCGATCACCCAGGGCTCGATCACTGCAATCGCAGCGGACGCAATTGTCGTCAATCTATTTGAGGGGGTCGAGACGCCAGGCGGCGCCACGGCAGCGGTGGATGCTGCGCTCAACGGCGCCGTTCGCACGCTGATCGCATCTGGCGACTTCGAGGGCAAAGCGGGGACGACGGCGCTGCTTTACACCGATGGCAAGCTGCCCGCGCCGCGCGTGCTGCTCGTCGGGTTGGGCAAGGCGGACAAGTTCGACATGCAGGCGGCCCGCAAGGCCGCAGCGACGGCGCACAAGGCGCTTGCAAAGCTCAAAGGCGTCAAGCACTACGCCACCATTGTGCACGGGGCGGGCGCCGGCGGATTGGAAGTGGAGGCGGCGGCTCAGGCCTTGGCGGAAGGCGCGCTGCTCGCCGACTATCGCGTTCCCAACTACAAACGAGAAGCGCCGGAAGAAGGCCCAAGCCGGTGCACCGTCGTCGAGTTTGATGCAGGACGCGTTCCGGCCATCGAGCGCGGGCTGCGTCGCGGGGAGATCATCGCCGCCGGCGTCAATCTGGCGCGCGACCTATCCAATGAACCGCCAAACATTCTGAATCCTGCCGCGATGGCGCAACGCGCGCAAGCGATGGCGGAGCAGGCCGGCCTCAAGTGCACAATCTTGGGCGAGGACGCCATGCGCGAGCTGGGGATGAACATTCTGCTGGCGGTCAGCCGCGGCAGCGCCAACGAGGCGCAGCTTGTGATTCTGGAGCATGCGCCGGCGGGCCTCGAGGAGCAGCCGCCGCTGGTGTTGGTCGGAAAAGGCATCACGTTCGACACCGGCGGCATCAGCATCAAGCCGGCGGAGCGCATGGAGGAAATGAAACATGACATGAGCGGCGCAGCGGCGGTGATCGGCGCCATGCAGGCGATTGCACAGCTCGGCGTCCCCCGCCGCGTGATCGGCGTCGCCCCCTGCGTCGAAAATATGCCCGACGGCAACGCTTACCGTCCCGGCGACATCCTCACCGGCATGACCGGCAAGACGGCGGAAATTCTCAGCACCGACGCCGAAGGCCGACTGATCTTGGCCGACGCGCTCGCTTACGTGGCGCGCTACCAGCCCAAGGCTGTGGTTGACCTCGCAACGCTGACCGGCGCCATCGGCGTGGCGCTGGGGCCGCAGGCCGCCGGCCTGTTCAGCAACGACGATGCGCTGCAAGACGCGCTGATGGCGGCCTCGAAGCGCAGCGGCGAACGCCTCTGGCCGATGCCGATGTGGGAGGAGTACAAGGAGGCGATCAAAGGCGACATGGCCGAAGTGAAAAACAGCGGCGGTCGCAGCAGCGGCGTTTCGACCAGCGCCAAATTCATCGAGCATTTCACCGAAGGCTACCCCTGGGCGCATCTGGACATCGCCAGTGTGGCCTGGACAACCTCGGAGCGCGATGCGCTGACGCCAAAGGGCGCGACGGGATATGGCGTGCGTCTCCTGGTGGAGCTGGCCGAGGCGTGGTGAGGAAACGGAAAGAGAGGGGGCGAATGGCGAACCAAACCGTATTCGGGTATAGATTGAAACACCGGCGCAGTTCGAGGCGACTCCTCTTTGGGGGCGTGGGCGCCCTGAGCGCGCTCCTCGCCCCATTGACAGCGCAGGCGGCCCCTCTGTGGCAAGCGGAGGCTGCGTCGCCGGCGTTGGGGCCGCTGCTCCTTGCGCTTTTGGCAGTCGCCTTTGCCATCGAGCGCATGGTGGAGCTTGTCTGGAATTATCTGGAATGGATCCTGCTCAATACGGGCCGGCTGCACGCCGCCGACATCAAGTCCTCCGGCTACGTCAAATTCAAGAGCGGCACCAGCGTGCTGCTCGGCGCCATCCTCGGCGTCGGCTTCGCCAGCCTCTTTTCGCTCCATCTCTTCGCCGCCCTGCAGCCGCTGGCTTTGGGCTTCATCGGTCCGATCCCGGCGAATTGGGACGTCGTGATGTCGGGCGTCATCGCAGGCGTGCTGGCGAAACCGATCCATGACATCATCGGCGTCTTCGCAGGGCTGAAGAACTTCCTCGACGGCGCCGCCGTGCATCAGCGCGAAGCCGCCGGCGCGGCGATGGCCGACGGCGTGTTAAAGCTGGCGCAAAGCGACGCCCAGAGCATGATCGAAGTGCCCGGGGTGGGGCCGACGCGGCTGACCGAGACCTATGAAACGATGGGCGAGGAATCCGCCTCCCCCAAAGAGACGGACGCTTCGCCCACCGATCGCTATATCGAAATTCTTCACAACCGCACGTCGATGTAGCAAACGAGGGTTACGTTCGCAGCACAGCTTCGACGATCGTCAGCGTGCGTTCGATGTCTGCTGCGGAAATCTCGTAGTGGGTGACGGCGCGCAGCCGATAGGGCCCTGTGTCGTTCATCCGCACGCCCTCGGCCGCCAGGGCGGCGGAGAGCTTCGCTGCATCCCATCCCGGTTTGATCACGTCGAAATAGACGATATTGGTCTCCACCGTCGCAGGATCAAGGCGAATGCCGTCGATGTTCGCCAGCCCGTGCGCCAGCCGACGCGCATGGGCGTGATCCTCGGCCAGCCGGTCCACCATTTGCTCCAGCGCCACGATCGCTGCGGCGGCCAGCACGCCCGCCTGCCGCATCCCGCCGCCCACCTGCTTGCGCATGCGCCGGGCGCGGCGGATAAACTCCCGGGACCCGGCCACAGCGGAGCCGACCGGCGCCGCCAATCCTTTGCTGAAGCAGACGCTCACGCTGTCGGCCGCAGCGACCAGCCGCGCCGGCGATTCGCCGAGCGCCACGGCGGCGTTCCAGAGGCGGGCGCCGTCGATGTGTAGCTTGAGGCCGCGCGCACGCGCCAGCGCGCCCACGGCGTCGATATAGTCCAAGGGCAACACGCGGCCGCCGCAGCGGTTGTGCGTATTTTCGAGGGCGATCAAGCGCGTCACCGGGAAATGCTCATCGTCGCCGCGGATGGCGCCGGCGAGCTGTTGGAGGTCGATGGCGCCATCCGGGCGGTTGGGGAGGATGCGCGGATGCACGCCTCCCACCGCCGCGGAGCCACCTTGCTCGTAGTGAAAGATGTGCGCCTGGTCGCCCAGCAACATTTCATCCCCACGGCCGCAGTGGCTGAGGACGCTGATCAGGTTGCCCATCGTGCCGCTGGGAACGAAGAGCGCCGCCTCCTTGCCCAGCCGCTCGGCGACGAGCGCCTCCAGGCGGTTGATCGTCGGGTCTTCGCCGTAGACGTCGTCGCCGACTTCCGCCTCCGCCATAGCGCGGCGCATGGCGGGCGTCGGTTTTGTCACGGTGTCGCTGCGCAGGTCGATCACTGTGGTCATGAAACGCTCCTGATGTGCAGTGAAGATAAATTTAACGCAAAGCCGCAAAAGCGCCAGGAAAAGCTCGAGAACGCTTTGTAAGCTCCGATGATGGCCTGGCGTGATGTTCATCGTCGCCGGCGCCGTCAGACATCATGCCTGAAAATGGACACAACGCAAAGTCGCCAAGGCGCCAGGCGAAGCACAAGAATCGCCTAAACCCTTCCACTTGTGCTACAATCCCTCTCACCTATGAACGCCAGACCTCGCCTCACCAATCGAGACGTGGCCGCGATCCTGGCCGGCGTAGCCGCGCGGCTGCAAATTCTTGACGCCAATCGCTTCCGCATCATCGCCTTTCAGAACGCGGCGGAGAGCATCCGCAACTTGCCGCAGGATATTCACGCGCTCGACGCCGCCGGCGAGCTGACCAGCATCCCCGGCGTCGGCAAGGGCATCGCAGAGGCCATTCACAACCTGCTCACCACCGACGGCGACCCGGAGTTCGACGCGCTCTTTGCGCAGGTGCCGCAGGGCGTGGTCGACATGATGCAGGTGCCGGACATGGGGCCGAAGAAAGCCCGACGGCTGTGGGAGGAGCTAGGCATCGACAGCGTGGAGGCGCTGCGCGCGGCGGCGGAGGCGGGGAAGCTGCGCAACCTCAAAGGCTTCGGCGCAAAGAGCGAAGAGAAAATCCTCAAGGGCATCGAGCTGTTGGCCAAACGCACCGAACAGGGCGCGGACGTGCGCGCACCGCTGGGCGTGGCGCGGCCGCTGGCGCTGCGCCTGATCGCCGAACTGCAGGAGCGCCTGCCCGCCGGCGCGCTCGAACGCATCGAGATCGCCGGCAGCCTGCGCCGCTGGAAGGAGACGATCGGCGATGTGGACATCCTCTGCGTGAGCGAGCACCCCGCGCGCGTCATGGAAGCCTTCCGCAGCCTGCCCGAAGTGGCGGACGTCGTCGGCGCAGGCGAGACCAAGTCGAGCGTGGTGCTGGGCAATGGCCTGCAGGTCGATCTGCGCGTGGTTGAACGCAAACACTGGGGCGCGGCGCTGCAATACTTCACCGGCAGCAAGGAGCACAACGTAGCGCTGCGAGAGCTTGCGCTCAAACAGGGCTGGAGCCTCAACGAGTACGGCCTCACCGCCACGGGCGAAGGCGAAGCGCCTGCAGGCGAGCAACGTTTCTTTGAGGAGGAAGCGGAGCTGTACGCCTTTTTGGGGTTGGACTGGATTCCGCCCGAGCTGCGCGAAAACCGCGGCGAGGTGCAGGCCGCGCGGCAACACAGCCTGCCGGCGCTGATTACGCTCGCCGATCTCCAGGGGGAGCTGCATGGCCACACCACCTGGAGCGACGGCGCAGCCAGCGTCGCCGAGATGGCCGACGCAGCGCGGGCGCGTGGATATCGCTACTGGCTGGTGAGCGACCACAGCGTCGGGCTGGGCATCGTGCAGGGGGTGGACGCCGAAAAGCTGCGCCGGCAGCGCGCCGAGATCGACGCCTACAACCGCCGCTGCGAAGAGGAGGGCGTCGACTTTCGGCTGCTGCAGGGCAGCGAAGTCGAAATCCTGGCGGACGGCTCGCTCGGCCTGCCCGATGAGGTGCTGGCGCAACTGGATGTGGTCGTGGCCAGCATCCATAGCGCGCAACGCCAGGATCGCGAGACGATCACTGCGCGCTGTCTGAAGGCGATTCGCAACCCCCACGTCGACATTCTCGGCCATCCGACCGGACGCCTCATCGGCGAGCGGCCACCCAGCGAAATCGACATGGAACGCATTCTGCAGGCCTGCCTGGAAACCGGCACGGTCGTGGAGATCAACGCCAACCCGGTGCGGCTCGACGTCAACGACGTCTACGCGCGGCGCGCCGTCGAGTTGGGCTGTAAGCTCGTCATCAACACCGACGCCCACAGCGTGCACGACCTGACGCTGGCCGAATACGGCGTCGCCGTGGCGCGGCGCGGCTGGGTGACGGCGGCGGATGTGATCAACACGCGACCGTTGAAGGCAATGCGCAGCCTGCTCAAAGATGCAAAACGATAGGAAGATGAAAATGCAAGCCGGCAATCGTAAACCGATTCTTCGTCTCTCTCCCCGCCGGAGCGAACGATCGCGCCTCTCTGCAAGCTTGTTTCTGAGGCGGCGCCTCTTTCCCCTGATGTGGAAGCGTCCACTGCATGCAGGGGCGTCGACTTTGGCGCTGGCGGCGCTCCTCCTTTTGAGCGGATGCACGATGCAGCCTTCGGTTGGCGTCAGCGCGCCGCCGACGCCTGTCGTCACGGTGGAGAGCGGCGTGCTTGCCTTGACCTCTCAGACAGAGGAAGAAGCCGTCGTCGCAGCAGCGCCTGCAGAGGGTGCGCCTGGGACAGCTTCTTCGGCGGATGCACTGGCCGGCCTGGAGGTCTTCGAGGTCGGCGCGGAGGTGCAGGCGCGTGGACAGCTGCGCCTCTACGCCGCCGCCGAGCCGGAGACGATCACTCTGGCCGAGTATGAGGCGGGCGATCGTTTCACCATCATGGGGCCGCCGGGCGATGTGCTCGTCTATCCGGTCGAGCTAAGCGGAGTGCGCTGGTACCGCGTGCGCGCCGCCGATGGCCTGGTCGGCTGGGTGATGGCGGACGGGATTGAAGCCGTGTTTGATTCTGAGTAAGGTCCAAATGTTTGCGCGCATCGACGGGAGCGAATTGCTAAAGACGATTTCAAAAGTCTATCGCATTGCGCTCGTCGTCTATAGTTGTGAGGGGGAGGTGAATGAGCGATTCTCCGCAAACCCTGAGGGCGATGAAATTTTGTTCACCATTTCACAGTGCAAACAACATCTTCTCGATTTGTGTCGCCAAAGTGCAAGACCGCACATCATTTCCAGCGAAATCAATCAACTCTGGGCCGGGGCGCCTGTCTTCGATGGCGCTCAAGTGGCCAAAGTGATCGTGCTTGGCCCTGTATACACTTCTGAATTTTCTAAAGCCCTGGCTGTCGAATATATGCAGTCCTATTACTTTTCTTCCCCAAAGAAAGACGAACTCTTGACCGCAGTCAGGCAAGTTCCCATTCATCCCTATGTTGAATTCGCCAAATTATTTGAAATGATCTGCGCATTGTTCTCCGGTCAAGAGCTGGACATCTCTTCATTAACGATCATAGGGTTAGCCAAGAGTGATATTGCGCTGGCGGACAAACTCCATAAATATCAAGAAGACCCGACTGAACGAGGGGACATCTCTCAAATCACCTACAATTTTGAGCAACATCTTCTTGAATGTATTCGAGAAGGGAATCTTGAGGGGCTAAAAAGACTACTCAGGACGACGTCATACAACTTTATCACGTTGGGCGATGAAAATGATCCGATTCGACGCCAGAAGAATCTGTTCATTTTTGGGCTTGCATTGGCGACTTCAGCGGCGATTGAAGGAGGGCTCAATCCACAAATTGTCTATTCGCTGAGAGACCTCTATCTCCAACAGATCGAGACGATGCATAGTTTTCCTGCAATTCTGCGTTTGCACAGGGAAATGTTATATGAAATGACGAGTCGAGTGAGCAACATCAAGAGAGCGAATCGTTATTCAAAATTGGTGAATGATTGCTGCAACTTCATTCATGAGCACATTCGAGAACACATCTGCGTCGCCGACATTGCTGCATTTGTTGGATACAATCCACATTATGTTTCCAAAAAATTTAGAGAAGAAACCGGACGCTCTCTCGTCAGCTACATCAAAGAAGCCAAAATCGCCGAAGCGAAACTGCTGCTCCGTTTTTCTGGGCTCTCTCTGGCTGAGATTAGCGAGCTGCTTTCCTTCAGCTCGCAAAGCTATTTCACCGCAACCTTTAGGGAAGTGACCGGCGTAACTCCGCAGCAGTTCCGAAAAGACGTGAAGAAGTGACAAGAAATTATTTTTGATTGACCTTTATACGAATCATGAAGAGGCCTGTGCAATGCACAGGCTTTTTTTGTTCGCAAATTTGATAAAAATCTGAGAATTTTAATATACGCATATCCCCAATAACCGCTTTACTAAAGACGCCCAAGCAAACAAAGCATTTCAATCTTGTCTATATCGTGTCAACATCATTGTATCGACATCGCATCGCACGCGGCGTCGCTTTGAAACGCACATCATTTCACGGGAAGGAATCTTTATGTCTATTCAGAAAACAGATGAATTTGGCCGAATCGAAATTGCCACAATCCCTGTCCCAGCTTTTGTCAAAGAGATGTCGGCGACATACACGTATTCGGGCAGCGTTCTGCTTCACTATCGCACAGATGACGATCCTTCCACGAAAGACTATTACAACTTCGCCGTTCTCAACGATGATGGCAGCAACTTTCGCGTGATCTTTTCCGGCGCAGTTCCGCAGCATGAGAAGGCGAATGGCATCCGAGCCATGCCGTTCGCCGATAACAAGAGAGTGCTCCTTGGAGACTACGTCTTGGAATGCTCTCCCAGCATTGACGCCTGCAACAAAGCGGAGCTAATTCCTGTCAAATACCCTGCAGCGCTGGTCCACGATCCCTGCACCTGGAAACATTGGTCGGAGGTCATCATTGCGCCGGACAACGAACACATGGCCTGGACGACGCTGCGCAGCGACGGCGTCGGCGCAATCAATTTTTTGGGAGCGCTTCAGCGCGAAAAGGATGGATATGTCATCGAAAGAGTTCAGGTCATCAGCACGTTGGAAGCATTCAAGAAAGATGACGCCAATCCAGGTTATATCATTCCACAGCCCATCCGAGGCGGAGAGGTCAAACAGTTCGTGCGTGGAGGAACGGCGATTTCGTTGGTGGGTGCGAAAGAGGGCTATGTCGCCGATTCTGTGGTTCAGGATCTCCTTTCTGAGGAGATTCTCCAAATTACGCGCACGCCGGGCTACGATGAAACGACGATTTTTTCGCCAGACGAGCGCCTCGGTTTGGTGATGACTTCTCGCGGCTCGAAACGCACCGATCCCGCCATTTTAGGTTGGATGCCTCGACCCTATGCGCATCTGGTCACCCAAGGTCTGACAATGTATCTGTATATGTACGCCGTGACGGGCGTGCGAACCTTCCGTCCGGGGAATATCGGCCCTGCGCTAATCGATATTGAACGTTCAATGTGCGAACCTGGCTATCAAGGGGTGCTGTTGCATGACCCGGATGAGGAATGGGTGTACGTATCGCCCATGTCCTGGCATCCAAATGGAAAGAAAGCCATGTGGATGGAAATGGTGCGCGGCAGCCAGGCCCAACCAGGCGGCATACGACTCCGCATCCGGCAGGTGATCCTACACGATTATGAACCGGGGCCTGTCGTTCCGGTGCAGCGCACCCCGGATGAAGTTCCATATGCTCTCAAAGGATTAGAGGCGGTCCTTACTCCGCAGACGCTGCCCAACAACATCCATGCAGGGAAAATCGCCGGCAGACACCCTGGATATATCGCAGTGCGCCTTGGCGAGCAGAACAGCATCTTTTCCGGAGAGCGAAACCTGGTCTATCACCATTTCTCCGATGACGGCGAGACCTTTTTTGATGGCTTTGAAAAAGTTTTCTTCTCGTTCACTTCGGGTTGCCGTTATGAAGCGGACGTAAAAATGCGTGGGCGAAAGGAAGGCGAGATGAAACTGCGGATTGCTCTTTCGGGAGGGACATTCGAGACCCCCCCAAGGCTATTGTTTGATCTCGATAACGATGGCAGGCCTCAAAGCGATGGCTATGTCAAATACAACGGGAGCACCCTGAGGGTGAATGATCTGCTCCCGTAACTCACGGACTGACAATTTCTCCATCAATTTTCTTCATCGATTGCAAAAGGAATGACAGAGGAGGTTTCCCCATGGCGAAGGAGAAAAAACAATACCCGGAAGACTTCAAGACGATGTTTGGCGTGTCCGTGATGGGATTAGCGCAGGTGGTCGCCACCGGTCTCATTGCAGGCACGCTCATGTTGTACATCACCGACTATTCTGGCCTCTACGCCGGCGTCGCCGGAAGAGCCGCGCAGGTTGCTGCACTGATGCTCCTTGTCGGCCGCATATGGGACGCCATCAACGACCCACTCCTTGGCTTTGTCATGGATCGCAGCCCACGAACTCGATGGGGACGGTATAAGCCGTTTATATTCTTGTCGATCCCGATTTCCAGTCTTCTGGTCGTCGCCTTATTCAACATTCCCGCCGATCTCTCAGACACAATAAAAGTTGTTTTGATCGTTGTCCTGTACATTATCTTCGACACCGTGTTCACACTTCAACCGTTCAACTCGCTGATTCAGACCCTGACGCGAGATGCGAACGTTCGGGCGAAATTGTTGATTGCGCCGAGAATTGTAAGTCTGTTTTTTGCCATCGCGCTGACATTTTTCCTGCCAGCCGCGATTGCCTTGGGGCCAGATGGCGTCACACCGAATATTGGATTGGCCGTCATAGTGTTTGTGGCTCCCGTTACACTCATCTCCATGTTAGGCGTGGCGCTTGTGAGAGAGGGAAGGCACAGCGTCGATGAGGAAACTGTGACCCCTAAAGATTTCATCACTATGTTCAAGCGGAACCGGCCTCTTTTTATCTCGTTGTTGGTGCTCTTGTTTGGCGGTTTTCTCTTCAACCTTACTCAGGTCGCCAGTGTTTACTACATCAAGTATGCATTTGGGGTGGAAAATCTCGGCAGGAACACCGCGATTTTGGGAATTGTTTCGATCTTCAGCATCATCGCCAGCGCCTTCTTGTCAAAATTGCTTCTGAAACGATTTACGCCTGGAGTCTGCGTAATGCTTGCCTATGGCACGGCCAGCGTGGTTCTGGCCGTTCTCTGGCTACTCAATCTTAGCGGCCCGATTTCAAGCATGACCATTTTCGTACCCTTGCTTGCACTCTTCTATCTAGGAAATTCCACAGCGTTTATCCCCAATCAGATTATCAACATGGAGTGCATGGATTACAATCGCTACATCCTCGGAAAGAGTCTGCAGGGAACGACGAACGCCATGGCCGGCTTTATCGCCAAACTTCAGGCGGCGCTTGGCTCTGCATTGGTGGGGTTTGTTTTGGCTGCAGTTGGATACGACGCTCAACTATACGAAACAGCTACAAACATTCCGGCCTCGCTGTTCAGCGGTTTGGGCATCGTATACTTTGCCTTGCCCGCGCTCTTTGGCTTCATTGCAGTGGGAGTGATGTATTTTTATCCCCTGCTCAAAAAGTCGCAACGCGACAGGGTCTACGCAGAAATCGAGCAGCGGAATCAAGCAGCCGAAACGTCAAGCGCTGATTCTTCAGGGCTTCTCGATGAGTCTGCGGTGGCGATTTGACGTTTGATGAACAGCGCCTCGAAAGAAGCATGGGCGGTGAGCCGGACGTTCACCTTCGCATCGAACAGAGAGCGCAAGGGTCTAAATTGTCGGCTCTATCCGAAGGTTCTGGTATAGTATTACATGAACACATCTATTCGCCGCCAAGCTTTGCCGAGGGACTTACAGCCATGAAGCGTGGTTTGCTTGTCATCGTCTTGCTCTCGTTGCTCGCCGCCTGCCGTCCGATTATGGCGCCCTCATTGTCGGAATCGCCATCCCCGGAGCCGATGACGCTGGAGCCAACCGGCTTTATTCAGCGCATCCATGATCCGGTGATGGCGAAGGAAGGCGATACATATTATGTCTTTTCCACCGGCGCGCGTATCATTGTGATCTGCTCAAAGGACATGCTAGCATGGGAATTTTGTGGACGCGTCTTCGATCGCCTACCCGCCTGGCTGACGCAGGCCATCCCCAACATCGGCGACCTCTGGGCGCCGGATATTTCCTTCTATAATGATCGCTGGCAGCTCTACTACGCCGGCTCCACCTTCGGCAGCCCGCGGTCGGTCATCGGCCTGGCGACCAACGCTACGCTCGACGCAAACAGCCCAGACTACGCCTGGGTGGATGAGGGGTTGGTGATCGAGTCCACCGGCGCCGAAAATTGGAACGCCATCGATCCTAATTTTGCGCTCGACGCCGAAGGCAATCCCTGGCTGGCCTTCGGCTCTTACTGGAGCGGACTGAAACTGGTGCGACTGGATCCGGCCACGCGCAAGCCCTCCTCCGCCGAGCCGACGATCTACGCCATTGCACAGCGCCCGGCCAATGGTCCCGGCGGAACCGCCATCGAGGCGCCTTTTATCATTCATCGCAACGGCTATTACTATCTCTTCGCCTCATTCGATCAATGCTGCCAGGGCGCCTCCAGCACTTACAACGTGCGCGTTGGCCGCGCCGAGTCGATCACCGGCCCATATCTGGATCGCGAAGGCGTCCCCATGCTGGAGGGCGGCGGCACAACGATCCTGACAGCGTATGATCGTTGGCGGGGCCCTGGGCACAACGGCGTCTATCGCGAAGGCGACGTTGACTGGTTCGTTTACCACGCCTACGACGCCCGACAGGGCGGCGTTCCCAAGCTGCGCATCGAGTCGTTGGGCTGGGATGAGGAAGGCTGGCCCTATTTGCCCAGCCAAAAAGAGAATCATTGAAACCTGCTCGAGATATGACAACGCGACGCATGCGGCGGATTTTCCGCAACGATGGACGCACCTTGATCGTGGCCATGGATCACGGCCTGATCGATGGCCCCTGTCCTGGGCTGGAGCGACCGGCGGAGACGATTGCAAAGGTCACGGCAGGCGGCGCGGACGCCGTGCTCACCTCTTACGGGGCGGCGCAGCGCTTCGCCAGCGCACTGGCCGGCCTGGGGCTTATCGTGCGCGTCGACGGCGGCGCCACGCGGCTGGGCGGAAGCGGCCAGGGCGCGCTTTTCTTCGGCGTGGAGGCGGCCCTGCGCCTCGGCGCCGACGCCGTGGCGGTCTCAGCTTTCCCGGGCTCGCCGGCCGAGGTCGAATCGTTGGAGCGACTGGCGCGCGTGATCGAGGCGGCGCACGCCTGGGGCTTGCCGGTGATGGCGGAGATGGTTCCCGGCGGCTTCGACAGCCCGCCGGAAAAACGCACCACCGAGGCCATAGCTCTGGCCGTGCGCGTGGCGGCGGAACTAGGGGCGGATTTTGTCAAGACGCCGTATGCGCCCAATTTCGAACAGGTGATCGCAGGTGCGTATGTTCCGGTGGTCGTTTTAGGAGGCGCCAAGCGCGGGGATGAAGCTTCGCTGCTGGCCGATGTCGCAGCCGCCGTCCAGGCGGGCGGCGCAGGCGTCGCCATCGGCCGCAACATCTTCCAGGCCGATGACCCAACGGCCATGACTGCAGCGGTGGCGCGGTTGGTGCATAGAGAATAATGCGCTACCTCGCATTCACCCCTTCAATCCGGTCATGGAGACGCCCTGAATAAAGTGGCGCTGCAGGGCGAAGAAAAACAAGATCGGCGGCAGCGCGGCAATGGTGGCGGCCGCCATGCTGGGGCCATACGCCTGCACCGTCTGCGCCAGGCCGGGGCGCAGCGTGAGAAACTGCGCAATGCCGACGGCCAGAGGACGAGCGGCGTCGCTGCGCGTGGCGATGAGCGGCCAGAAAAAGGCGTTCCACGCGCTCAAGAAGGTGACGATCGCCACCGCCAGCAACGCCGGCCGCGCCAGCGGCAACACCACCCGCGCCCAAATCTGCCAGTCGTTGGCGCCGTCGACGCGCGCGGCGTCCTCCAGTTCGCCCGGAATGCTCAGGAAGAATTGCCGCATCAGAAAGACGCCGGTCACATTGGCGCCCACCGGCAAGATCAGCGCTGCATAGGTGTCGACCAGTCCCAGGTTGGCGAAGATCAGAAATAGAGGGATGACCGTGATCTGCAACGGCACGAAGAGCATGGAAAGGATCACGGCAAAGAGCGCGTCGCGGCCGAAAAACTCCATGCGCGCCAACGCATAGCCGGCCAGCGAGTCCAGCAACAGCACCAGCAGCGTGGCCGCCGTCGCCACGACAACGCTGTTGACCAGCCAGCGCCAGATGGCATGGCGACTGAGCACAGTCTGGAAATGTTCCAGCGTGGGCGGGTCGGGAATCCAGCGAATCTGCGTGGTTAAGATTTGCAGCTCCGGCTTGAAGGCTGTGGATATCATCCATGCCACCGGCGCCATCATGACTACAACGATTCCCGCCAGAACGGCGTACCACAGAGTGGCTGTGATTGCGTTTCTTCGCCGCATCTTGTTTCTTCCCCCGGGCGGAAGCGCCGCGTCAATAGATGCTCTCCAGTCCGCGACGATAGGCGCGCGTCTGGATCAATGCAACGATCACCAAAATCACGAACATCACCATCGCCACAGCCGAGCCGTAGCCGAATTTGAAGAACTGAAACGCTGTCGTATAGACGTACTGCACCATCGTCAGCGTGCTGGTGCCGGGGCCGCCGCTCGTCATCACGTAGACGAGGTCAAAAACTTGAAAGGTGTTGATGATGGTCAACATCAAGACAAGGAAGGCCGTCGGCGCCAGCAGCGGCAGGGTGAGGCTCCAGAAGCTGCGCCAGGCGCCGGCGCCGTCGATGCGCGCCGCCTCGTAAAGCTCCGCCGGAATGTCCTGCAGGCCGGCCAGAAAGAGCACCGTATTGTAGCCGACCATCGACCAAACCGCAGCCAACACCAGCCCCAGCATCGCCCAGCTTGGGCTGACCAGCCACGGAATCTGTCGCCCCAGGAGCACATTGAGCAGCCCGAAATCCTTCTCCAAAATCCACGTCCATAGCACGCCGACGACGGTGGGCATGATGACGTAGGGCGTGAAGACGGCCACGCGGCCCAGCCCTCGCCCTTGATGCGGTTGGTTCAAGAAGAGGGCGAAAGCCAGCCCCAGGCCCACGAGCGCAGGCACGGCCATCGCTGTGAAGATGACGGTGTTGGTGAGCGCATCGCGAAAGCGCGGATCGATGAAGAGCGCCTGGTAATTCGCCAGGCCCACCCATTGCGGGACGCCAACTGCGCTCCAGTTCGTGAACGAGATGGTCAGGCCGATCAACGAAGGCAACAGCCGCAGAGAGACGAACAGAAACAGATAGGGCGCCAGAAAGAGGAAGGGCGTCCAATGGATGCGTTTGCGCGCAGCGGTGCGCGCTTGAAAACCGGCAGGAGCCAGAATGCGCATGGCTTCTCCGTCAGGCTAGGGCGAAGGTCTGGCGCTCGCAGTTCACCAGACCTTCGCGCACGACGAACGAAACAGGACGTTACGGCGTCGCCAGGATGGCCGAGATGGCCTCGCACGCCGTCTTGACCTCCGCCGCCGGGTCTGCGGCCTCCAACATGATGCGCTGCGCCATCACCATCATCGGCGTCGGCGCGTTCGAGGCGAAAATCTCGTTGTACTTCGGCGTCGCCGGGAAAAGCTTCTCATATGGCATCGAGGCGATGAAGGGTGCGCGCCCTTCCATCTGCTGGAACTCCTCCGACTCCAGAATCGCCTTGAAGGCGGGAAGTTGACCCGACTTCGCCCATTCAGCGCTGTTGGCGGCCATCCACTCCAGGAACGCTACGGCTGCGGCCTGTTTGTTCGGGTCGGCCTTGCTGGGAAGCGTGAAGTTGTGGCCGCTGCCCCACACGGCGAATTCACCGCCGAAGATGTTGGGATATTGCGTCGCGCCCCACTGGAAGCCGCTTTCCGCCGCCGCCTGCTCCAGCTGTGGGATGCGCCATGGGCCGTCCACCAGCATGGCGGTGCGCCCATCGAGGAAGTCGCGCGGATAGTCGGTCTGTCCTTGCGGAGCGACCTTATGCACGTAGACGAGGTCCTGGAGGAACTGCCACGCCTGCGCCGCTTTATCAAGGTCCATTGCGCAGCTCTTGCCGTCTTCTGAGATCAGCTGCCCGCCCAACTGATTGTACAGACTCCACCACTGGAAGAAGGCGTGATGATTGGTGTGGGCGTTGATGGCGTATTGCACGATGTTGTTGGCGTCGAACCCCTCCTCGGCTGCGCTCTTGCCGTTGGCGTCGATCGTCAAGCGTTTGGCCATTTCCATAAACTCGTCGCGGTTGACGGGCGGCGTCGAGGGCGGAACCGGCACGCCTGCCTTCTCGAAGGCGGCCTTGTTATAGAAAAGGCCGTGCATGTGGAGGTCAAGCGGAACGCCGTAGAGTTTGCCGTCCACTTTGTTGCCTTCCCAGGCGTTCTCCAGGTAGTTTTCCGGCTTGATCACCTCTGAATTGGCGATGATGTCGTCAAGCGGCAGGATCAATCCCAGATGCACGAATTGCGCTAGCTCCTGCGGATGCATGGCCAGAATGTCGGGCGCGCTGCCCGCGCTCGACGCAGCGATGAAGGCGTCGAAAAGCGGCGACCAAGCCTGCATCGACAGATTCACCCGCACATTTGGGTGCTCGGCGTTGTAGCGGTCGACGATGGCCTGCATGGTGTTGGCGTCCGGCCCCGTCCAGCCGCCCCAGAACTCCAACGTGACGACTCCCTCCGGCGCAGCAGGCTGTTGTGCCGCGGTTTCGCCTGCAGGCGGCGCCACCGGCGCTGCGCACCCTGCGACGAGCAGAACGACGATCACCAACAGACTCATCCAACGCACGTTTCCGGTTTGCATAGCTCCCTCCTTTGCATGACACACGTTCTCACCGTTCATGATTTGTTTATTGACACTCTGCCTTTGGCAAGAGCGCTTGCAACGCATGCCAGCACCGCTCGACGGTTTCCTCTTCGACCGGCAACAGGGGCGGCCGCACCGAGCCGAGCTCCACCCTGCGACGGGCGAGCAGCGCCTTGTAGAGCGCCAGATTGCCGCCGTCGCCCATCAAGGCCCGCGCGGCGTCGAGCCTGGCCTGCCATTTGCGCGCTTCTGTGACATCGCCCGCCAGCGCCGCGCGATGCACTCTCACTACGATCTCCGGAACGACGTTGGCGTTGCCGGAGACGGCGCCGTCGACGCCCGACGCCAACGCCGCCAAAATCAAGCCGTCGCTGCCGACGAAAGTGTTGAAACGGCCGTGGCGCAGGCGCGTGCAGGCGATCAGATTCTCCAACGCGCCGCTGCTGTCCTTGACGCCCACGATGTTTGGAAAGCGTTCGACAAGCCGCCGCACCAGGTCCACGCGCAGCCAGTTGTTGCTGACGGCGGGAAAGTTGTAAAGATAAAGCGGAAAGTCCGCGCTGGCCTCTGCGACGGCGGCGAAGTGACGGAAGAGCGCCTCCGCGCTGTGGGCATAGTAGTAAGGAGCGATCAGCGCAGCCGCCGACGCGCCTGCGCTGCGGGCGTGCAGCGTCAGCTCGATGCTTTCCGCAGTGGTGATCGCTCCGGTCTGTGCAATCACAGGGCAGCGACCTGCCACCGCAGCGACGGTCGCCTCGCACAGCGCCTTGCGCTCGCCGGTGTTGAGAAGCGGGCCCTCTCCGGTGCTGCCGCCGACGAACAGCCCTGCGACCCCGCGCTCCAACAGAAAATCGACCAGCGCAGGCAGCGCTTCCACGTCGAGCGCGCCGTCCGGCTTCATGGGCGTCAGAATCGGGACGACGACGCCTTGAATGCGAAAGGTCATGCGGCTCCCTCCAACCATGCTTCGTCGAAACAGGCGTGTTGAATGTGTTGACGACGATAGGTGTAAACGATATGAATGTCGTGGTTGCGCGCCTGCAATAAGGTTGGGTACGAAAATTCGTAATCTGCCTGCTCCAGGATGCGCGCCGGACGCCAGTCCTCCTGAAGCGAGGCCACTGCCAGCGCCAGGGGCGTGCGCCGTTCTGCGCTGGGGTTGTACGCCAGTAAAAGACGATCTGAATGTAGACGCAACAGGTCGATGCCTGAATTGGGATTGGGCAGCGTCGTCGGCTCCGGCTCTTCCCAACGCTCGCCGCCGTCGAAAGAGACCGTGCGCCAGATCACGCCACCGCGGCCGCCCGTGCGCAGATAGGCGAGCAGGTGACTTCCCTCCAGCTGGACCAGGCAAGGGTGGATATTGCCCTGCGGCGTGACGATCGGCGCAGTCAGGCGCCAGCTTTTGCCGTCATCGTCCGAGATCATCATGAGCGACTCCCAGCGGTTTTCGTCGTAGGCGGGGACGATCGCTCGTCCGGGCAGAAGACACAGGCGGCTGCGAAACATCAGCCCCGGATAGTCGAACAGAAGCTGCGGCGCGCTCCAGGTGCGCCCTTCGTCGGCGGAGCGCTGAAGAAAGGGCAGCGCGCTGCGCCAGTCTCGCTCCTGGATGGCGTCGAAAAAGAGCCAGAGGTCGCCATCCTTGCGCACCCAGAAGACGGGCTGCCCCAGCGCCTTGCCCTCCATCACGGCCAGCGGCCGCGGTTCACTCCAGCGCTCCTGGCGAAGGTCGTAGCGAGCGGTGAGCAGAATCTGATCCGGCGCCGTCTCGTAGGAGCCGCCGAACCAGGCGGCGATCAGGTCGCCATTCGGCAGTTCGGCGATGGTGGCGCAGTGCGCCGTCGGGTGGTCTTCCAGTTGCGTGAAGATCGGCTGCGTTTTGAAGCGCATCACTCCACCCTCCGCACCACTCCGCTGAACGTTGCAGGCACGTACCCCATCAGCCGTGAGATGCTCTGCGCTGCGTCGATCACCTGCTCGGCCAGGGATTCTCGACGTTCGCCGAGAATAGCCGGGTCAATGCCCGAGACGCTGCAGGCGCCGATCACCCTGCCGCGCGCGTCGCGAATGGCGGCGCCGATGCAGAACAGCCCTTCCTCATGCTCGCCGCAGTCGACGGCGTAGCCGCGGCGCCGCGTGGCGGCAAGCTCCGCCTTCAACGCGTTTGCATCGGTCAGCGTGCGCGACGTAAACGAACGCAGGCCGGCGCGTCGAAGAATGGCGTCCACCTCCTCTTCCGGCAGCCAGGCCAGCATCGCCTTGCCCACCGAGGTGCAATGCAGCGGCGCACGGTCGCCCACTGCGGTTCTGGCCAGCAGCCGGTGAGGCGACTCCACAGCGTAGATGTAGAGCGCTGCGTCCTCCTGGCGGATGGTCAGGTAGACCGACTCGTGCGTGGCCTCGGCGAGCTGACGCAGGATCGGCGCGGCGGGGTCGCGCAGCTCGACGCTGATGCGCATCGTCTGCGTCAGCAACAACGGCGCCACGCCGATCGCGTAAAGCTCGTCGTCGGTGCGTTCGATGTAACCGAATTCTTGCAAGGTGGCCAGCAGGTTGTGCGCCGTGCTCTTGGGGATGTCGAGCCTGCGGCTGATCTCGGTCAGCGAGAGCCGCGGCTCATCGACGCTGAAGAGCTGCAAAATCTTGAGCGCCTTGGCGACGGAATAGATCATGATGACAAGGATTTGTTCTACGATGATGAACAAAATTCTGATTCATGGAACTGTTGTCTAGCATACGCAATCCAGGAGGAAATGTCAAGAGCCGATGAAAGATGGGATTTGAAATCAGAGGGCGCCAGCGCTGACTTCCATCCATCCACTCCCTCCGGTGGCGCATAGACCGGATAGGACACAAGTTCGGGAAGCTCTAGAGCCGCCTGCAGCAGCGCTCGACCGTCGTCCGCCTGTGCAGCCAGCGCAGGCGAAAGCAGGGAAAAGACGATGATGCATCGAGGTGCGGCTCCCAGCCGCACGTCCTCGACAGACCCAAGAGCCGTGGGGAAACCCCCTCACCCCCCGACCCCCTCTCCCAAGATCGGGAGAGGGGGAGCAAGGCCCTCCCCCCCCGGCCCCCTCCCCCAAGGCCGGGAGAGGGGGAGAAGGGAGCGGCGTAGGTGCGGCTCCCAACCGCACGTCCTCGACAGACCGCAAGCTCATGGAAGGCGATGGCGCTGAACTGGCCGAAGGTCGAGCGAATCGCCGTGAGGACTACATTAGACGATCAAGGGCGCAGGGCGGGCTATGTTCGCTACTAACCCTGTGCTGACTCCGCTGTCGGTCACCGTGGAAACGGCCCTGCGCAGGGCCTATCTTCCCACGCTACGACAGGCCGGGCCTCTGGCGCAGCCGATCGCTCACCAGGCGGAAGCGTCCGCCGAAGAGGAGCAGATGGAAGCCCGCTTCGGCCAAACGCGCCCGGGCCTGCCGAAGGATATCATTAATTTCCTTCACGATCCTCTGGCGCGTGCAATTGCCCTGGGCCGGAGCGAGGGAACGAAGATTCGAGAACTTCCCCTACGGCTGAAGATTCAAGATGGATGGCTGCGTCAGTATGTCGATCCAGATCGCGGGCGACCTATTCGAGTCGTGACGCAAGTGGACGGAAATCGATTCAGCGAAGATTGGTTGGCGCTTGTCTGCGCGTCGCAAACTCGCAACCACCGACCATCGGCGGCGCGGCCAGCCGCAGCGCCGTCTGCATACACTGACGTTATTCCACTTTATACAGCGCATCGACCACGCGACGCAACAGCTCCTCGACGACGCCATGCATCGGCAATGAGGCCGCCATGCCGTAGACCGGGGCCATGCCGCCCTTCTCGGCGGGGTGCGCCTTGACATGTTCAACCGCAGCGCGCAGGTCCTCGATGAAACGCTGGGCGACGCCCGGCTCGGTGTGGCGCAACGTCACAGCGATGTGAATCGCAGGCGGACGATGCAGACCGTTGAGGCTCCATCCGCGCGCGCTCATGGCGTCGAGCACGCGATAGATGTCGAGCGAAGGCGACGCAAAAGCGATGACGAAGAGGGGATCGCCCAGCACCTCCAACTCTGGAATCTGCTCGATCCAGCAGCGGATGAGCCGGGCCGTGGCCAGGATTTTGGCCGCCGCGGCGCGATAGCCTTCTTCGCCGATGCTCACCAGCGCCGCCCAACATGCGGCGCTGAGCGCGCCTGGCCGGCTGCCCGCCAGCGTCGGAGAAAAGTAAAGTCCGCCCGGCCAATCGGCAATCGCATAATACTGATAGCGCCGCAACGCCTCGCCCCGATAGAGCACGACCGACGTTCCCTTGGCTGCATAGCCATATTTATGCGTATCCGCAGACATCGAGGTGACGCCCGGCAGGCGGAAGTCGAACTCGGGCGCGTCATAACCCAGCTCTCGCGCAAAAGGCAAGATGAAGGCGCCCAGGCAGGCGTCGACGTGCAGGCCGACCCCGTGCGCCTGCGCCAGCGCCGCCAACTCTGGGATCGGATCGATGACGCCATGCGGGAACGAGGGGGCGGAGCCGACCAACGCCACGGTGTTGCGGTTGATGGCGGCCGCCATCGCCTCCACGTCGGCGCGCAGATCGGGGCCAACCGGCGTGCGCACCAGCTCGATGCCGAAATAGTCGGCGGCTTTGTCGAAGGCGGCATGGGCAGAGACAGGCGCAATCACGCGTGGACGCTTCAAGCCGCGCTCCGCCCGCGCACGGTCTCGGTAGGCGCGCATCGCCAGCAGGATGCTCTCCGTGCCGCCCGAAGTCACCGCACCCACGATCGGGGCGGACGCGTGGTCTGCCCCGAGCAGATGGGCGGTCATGGAGACGATCTCCGCCTCGTACTTGACCGTGCTTGGCCAGAGGTCGAAGTGCAGCGGGTTGCTCTGGGAGTTGAGGGCGTAAACCTGATTCAGAAAATCGATGTGCGCCGGGTCGCCGTGATAGACGGCGCCGGAGACGTATCCTT